>Ga0070747_1000776_pt1 | contig 15547 bp, 13 predicted proteins | sample VirMetDEL_Mar_31_FD_77321 | JGI IMG/M metagenome (GOLD analysis project Ga0070747, IMG submission 77321) | Aqueous microbial communities from the Delaware River and Bay under freshwater to marine salinity gradient to study organic matter... | ecosystem: Environmental > Aquatic > Marine > Coastal... | reverse complement strand
TTGATAGATTGCACATTTGTTTTCCATGCTTCTAATCCTTTTTCTGTAATAAATTCTATTTGCGAAGCTATACTTCCATATTCTTTTTGTCTGTTAGCTACAGCGATTGCATTGTTTTTTAATTTATTTGCTTCAGTTTCTAATGAATTTAATTCTTCATCAGTTGGTTTAGATTTTTCTAAACTGTCTGACCAAAAAGAAATGTATGCACCTTTACCAATATCTTCAAGTTTTACTTCTTCAAAAAAATCTGGAGTTCTATTTAAGTATGCAACTATTTTATAAGTTAAATTGTTCATGATATTTTATAACCTCCAAAATAAGTGTTACGACCATCTCCAGCATTTATTCTTCCTATGTTGTCTAATTGTGTTCCAGTTTTTTGCGTTACAAAAATTTCAAGATAATCATTTTGTGCGTATGTTTGAATAAATGAGCCACCAGCCATAGCATCTTGTGTTGGTCTATCAGAGCCAGAAATATATCCAGCATTTAATTGGTCAAAAACAAAAGCACCATGTGTGCCATCACTTGCACTTCCATTTTTTCTAACTTCAACAACAAGACCTCTAACATCATTTGTATTAGAACTATCAAGTTTTATATTTACTGTTATTAAATATGTTCCAGCAGTAGAAAAAGTATATCTGTTTGAAGCAAAATCACCAGCTGTATCAATATCTTCTGTATTAAAAGTACAAAGAGTTGCTGTATTATAATTTAATGTTTGTGCTGACGAAGTTTTTCTAACAAAAAATTGTGGTGTGTTTGCACCTACAGTAGCCGAGCCACCTAAAGAAACTGCCGATCCGTTCAGAGTTATTGAGCTGTTAGCAAGTTTAGAGTTTGCTATACTTCCTGCCAACATATCATTTGTAACTGTACCTGTGTCTGGTGTTTGGGTAGCTACTGCTTTTCCTAGATAAGCAATTTCTACAATATCACTTGATACTAATGTTCCACCAAGAGTAATACGAGTAGAAGTTGTTAAAGATAAATTTGTACTATCTTGTTTAACAAAATTTACCCACACGATCACATCTGCTAGAGAAGAAATAGAATGATCTAAGTCAACATAGTTATTGGTACTTGATGTAATACGCTGTTTTGCCGTAGTAATAAAACCACTTTGAGGAGGTGTGCCTATATACATTTACGCAACATCCGTTAATAATTGTAGAGCAACAGTACACAAACCAGAACTTGAACTTGATTGTGCCTGAATCTTATCTGAAGTCTGAAGTACGATTTTTGGAATCTCAAGTGAAGCTCCAACAGGAAGTGGTGCAGTAGTTACAATACTAAATCCAGTTGTTGTAGAAGCGTCATATTTCTTAAGAGTTACATTAATTGACGTAGTTCCAGTATTAGATAGAGTTCCAGCAATAACCATAGACTTGTTACTAGCTGTATATATGTCAGTCAAACTTGCGTTTGAAAGAGCCACAGTTGCGTCACTAAAATTATTAGCCATATATCTCCTAACCTAAAGCAATAGCAAATGGGATACTATTATCTGCACTTGCAATTGTTAGCGTTTCATTACCACCATCACTGCCCTCAGTGAAAGTCACATTTGTTCCAGCAACAAGTTTGCCATTTAAGAAACCAGCAGTAGTATCGTTGGAAGAAACTTTTGTTTTAACGTCCGTGTCAGCAGTTATTGTCTGCCAAGCCGAACCATCATAATATTTAAGAACGTTTGAGCTTGTATTGAAAGCAAGATCACCAGCGTCTAAACTAGAACTTGGGTCACTTGAATCTACTCTATATCTATCAGCAAAACTATTTACGCCACTTACATTGGAAGCTACTGTATTTACATTTGTAATAGCTCCAGCTACTGTGCTAATATTAGAGTTAGCAGAAGCAACAGTATTTACATTTGATATGCTACCAGCAACAGTATTAACGTTGGATATACTTCCAGCTACATTACCAATATCCGTTGAATCATTTGCTACTGCTGTGACATTAGAAGATATCCCAGCAACAGTTGTGACATTAGAACTAATTCCAGCTACAGTTGTGACATTAGAAGATATACCAGCAACCGTACCAATATTAGTTACTACGCCACTTGCTCCAAGTGTCGCCATGTTAGTTACATTGTCACTTGTTGCTAAAATATTTAAGTCAGTTACTATGTCAGAAGTTGCAAGTGTATTAAGGTCACTTATAATATCTGACGTAGCAAGAGTATTCATGTCTGATATAACATCTGCATTTGCAAGAAGGGCCATATCGGCAACAACATCACTTGTACCTAAAAGGGCTAAATCGGCAACAACATCACTTGTACCTAATAGTGCCAAATCTGCTACTGCGTCTGCTGTACCTAGTCTACCAATCTCAGTAGCTTTTCCAGCCACAGCACCTATGTCTGCTGAATCATTAGCAACAGCAGTAATGTTTGAAGCAATTCCAGCTACAGTTGTTACATTACTTGCTATGCCTGATACTGTAGTAACATCTGAAGCAATTCCAGCTACAGTTGATACATCAGTAATTGACTGACTAAATTCTAAAGCATTACCAGCCGAGTTAACGGATAGTATTTTATTAGCAACAAGATTAGGAAAAGTTAAATCAAAAGTATTTGATGTAGTAGCACTAGCTTTAGGAGAAAATTTTAAATCTCTTTCAAGTTGCTGTGACATAGCCACAATTTTATCTAATTCTGTGTTAAGTGTTTCAACAGGAAATGAACCTGACGCAGAAAAATCTGTAGTACGAGCAATCGGTAGCTCTCTATAAATTGTATAAATATCACCATTAGTAGAAGCACCACCTAATGTAATAGAGCCACCACCAGAAGCACCAGCACCTGTTACTGAATACTTAGAAGCATCAGGAGGTGAGGCATTAAAAGTAAGTGTGGTATCAGTACCACCAGATGTTTTAATAACAACTAAATCACTATTGTTAAAAAATTCAAAAGGAACAGAGAATGTAGTCTGTGTGTTTGCGGCTGTATACTGTACTCTAGGAGTAGTATCAGATATTGTTATAGACATTATTTCATTCCTTGTTCAGCTTGGTCAAATAACCAATCGAGGTACCATACATTTTGCCAAGGTAGTATTCTACGCACATTGGAAGCTGTCTGTTGATCGTAACCACCACTTCCAACATCATACATAATATTAAATAGTTTATCGACTAACCCAACATTTGGGCCACCTATTACACCTATTTGATCTGCTAAATCAGAACCATAAGGCTTGTTAGTTCCAAGCATTGATCGTAATCCAATTTGATTATGGAACATACGTTCAATACTATTATTAAGATCAAAGAAAATTCCTGTAACACCTGATCTATCAATTCCATCAGTTAATTTAGCTACAGCAGATTTTTTACTATAATCTTTTCCATATTGTTCTGTACGTATTTTATCAACTAACATTCCCATAGCTGTCATCATAATTAAACCAATTAAAAATTTAGAATCACTATCTTGTAATCCTCTCATCAAAACTCTTTGAGTTGCACCCATGGCAAATTTTTTATATTGAGAAATAAATCCTCCAAATTCTGAGGACATCCATAAAGGGGTGTCACCTTTTCCTGGGGTTACTATTCCAATATTAATATCTTTTTTTAATGCGTAATTAAAAGCATCTAAAGCTATTTGGTCAGTCCATAAATCTTTTTTAGTAACAATATTATATTTACTAAATTCACTTACTCGCAATACTTCTTTTGCTATTCTAACTGCCTTATCTAAATCAATACCTAAAGTAGCTAAATTTTTAATTTCTACATCTGTAGCTTTTTCTGTAAAAAATGATGTTAACTTTCTAGTACCCAAATCAATTCTACCTTCTTGAATTGCGTATTTTAATGATACATCAGCAGTACGAGAAGCAGAAAGAAAAGAATAAACACCTTTCATTTCTTGGTTCCAAAAACTCATCATGTTTATATATTTAAAAGTAAAATTTTCTACTTTACCTAATATAGCGTCAGGTCTTGATGAAAAATTAGAAAACAAATCTTGTGTGTTTCCAAGTTGTGATGCTCTATTACTAAAGTACATATCAATAGCTTCACCTACTGTGTTTCCTTCTTTCATTCCATTAGCTCTAAAAGTCATTAATCCTTTATCCCAACCATCCATTAAACCACCAAATGTACGAGTAAGACCATTCATCATTACTGTTCTACCTACATCTGCTATTTGTGCTAATCCTGTTAAATTAACTATGTTATTAATTACTTTGGCAGATTTAATACCTACGCTAAAAGCACTATATGGAGTTTCTGAAACACCATAAAAACCTTTTACTAAATCTCTAGACGCTTCTAGTTTTAACAACATTCTTTTTTCTAATGTTCGTATTTCTTTTTGTTGTTTAGTTGTTTTAGCTTTTTGAATTAGTTGTTCGTATTGATCTCTAATTTGTATTAATCCATCTTCATAAAAAACATCATCACTTTTTAACATACCTTCTTTATTGGTTCCTCTTGCTACTCTAAAGCCCATAGCATTAGGGTCACCAAAATATTTTGTAATAAATAAATCAGGCACCATATGACGCATATAAATATCGGCTAATCCAAAAACATCTAATTCTAAATATCCTTGTTCTGCTAATTCATAATCTCTTAATTTAATTGTACGATTACGAACATTACGAGAATAACGAGGTGATTGAAAAACAAACATATCAGCTTCATTACCTTGAGCAGTATGAGCTCTTATGTAAGGTGTTTGTTCTAAAATATCTCGAACAAAATTATCTATATTAATTTTTTGATCTGGTTCTAATGCTTGTAAAACAGCTTTTTTAAAACCTTCTATATCTTTTTCTATAACTGCTTTATTCCAAATACGATTAACATAATTTTCTCTTAATCCACCATATGTATCTAAATGTTTAACTCGTCTTTCTAATGATTGAATTTTTCCAATTATTTCTTTAATCGTAAATATTCTTTCTTCACCTTCATTAATTACACTTTTAAATGTAATAGAATCTTCTTTTTTTCTTTTTAATGTTTTTTGTATATCTTGCCAAAAAAGTAATTCTCTTTCAGGAATAATAGAAAACATTTTATATTCATCTGCCATTTTACCAACAGGTTCATAAATAAATTCTCTAGTAGCTCTTGCCGCTTTTTGTACTTCAGGTATAGATATTGGTACTCCATTTAAATTAGGTTTATATTCTTTTGCTCCGTAAAATAATTGCATACCAACAGCATTACGAAATTCATTTAATCCAATATGGTCATTTTTATTTCCAAGTAAAAACATTTGTTCATTAAATTTAATATCTTTATTAGCTACTCTTTTTAAATATTGAGCAAATAAATCATATGTTGTAAAAATATGTTTATATCTGCGACTATGCATAAACATTTCAGATTCAACATCTATACTTTTTTCACTTGCTTGAAATCCAAACTCTTTTGTATTTTTCATTTGTGCTAATGGAGTAGCAGTTAAACGAGTAATCATTTTTTTATCTGATAATAATAATGAATTATTTAACACATCAAAGATTGGTGTAAATTGAGATTTTTCACCAAAAACATTTAATCCAGTAGGTTGTATTTGTTCACCTTCTATTTGTTTTTTAATATTTTTATTTTTAGGAATTTGTTTAGCACCAACAGTAGATTCTTGCTCTATAGTTTCAGATGCAAATTTTTTTAAATCATTAATAATAACAGTTTCTATTTGTAATATATTGTCATCAGCATCCTTAAATGTTGCGTCAACAACATCATCTTTTATTTTAGAAGAACGAGTAGTTTTTTCTGAATAATCTTTTATTAAATTATATTCAAAAATAGTTTTATTATTATTTCTAGAATTACCTAAATGTTTTAATCCTTGAAAAATACTTGGAATAATTGCACTAGCACCAATCGTCATATACGATTCAAAATCAGTACGTAATGGGTCGTTTTGTTGTTTAATACCTTCTTCTAATGTATTTACACCAACAAATTTTTTAGTTTTACTTGCTAATGAACCTTTCATTAATGCTTGTGGTATTTTTCCGTATCCTAATAATAATGTACTGGGGTCAAATAAATATCCAAGAAAACTACCCATTACATATGCTGGACTGCTAGCAAATTTTGAACGATATAAAATTTGATTTGCAATAGCTTTAGATTGAGCTTTGCTTTCACTGTGTAAAAAAGGTGTCATATCAAAACCAAACATATTAATGTCTTGATCTTCAAAAGGATTATAACCTTCTTCTGCTTCAAATTTTTCTTTTTGTGTTAGTCCAAAAGCACTAGTTATAGTGTTATTAGTTTTTAAACCAGCCCAAGTATTTGTAAATAAATCAGTAGTACGATTTACTATATTACTTGTATCAGTTTCAAATTTTTTATTAGATAATTTATACTTAGCACTTGTATCTATAAAATCTCTATCACCAACTGTAAAAGGCATATTATTTTTTATCTAATTTTTGAAGTTCTTTTTGGTATAATTCTTGAAATGTTTTATTTTGAAAAAAAGGAAAACGATCTCCAAAAGAATCATAAATATCATCTAATGTAAATGTATCAGGTGTACCTGTTAAACTTTCAAACTCCATACTGCCAATAGCATTGTTTAAACTTAATTCTGTTCTTGCCGCCCACCCTATAAGTTTTTCCATTAATTTGTATTGCGTTATATTTGTTGGGTCAATTTCTTGAGCTCTTTTAATAGCATTATAAGACGCTTGTGTTTTAATATTAGAAAAATTAATTACTTTATTATTTTCATCTAATACTTCGCTATTTAAATTACCTGACCCAATACTTGTTTGGTCAACTGGTCTCCAATTATTTTGTAGATTATTAAAATCTACTAACTCAATATCTTTACCAATAACACCTTTACCAAATAATTTATCTTCACTTTGAGTACGAATAGTAACTGTATAAGCTGGTAACATTTGTCCATCTTGTGTTGTTACATTATTTGTGCCTTCAATATATTTTAACATTACCATTCCATTTTTTAAGGCAACATCTATCATCCCCATAAATTCATCTTTTGATAAAGGATTTCCTGTATCCGAAAAAACATTAAACTCTCTAGCTAAACCTTCTGCACCAGATTCAGCTTCAACTTGATCCCACATATTAGAATAATCATTTCTAATTTGAATTTGTATTTGTTCAGGAGGAATATTATACATTTTTTCTATAGGATATTTAGCAAATGAAACATTTGGTGTGCCAATACTATTAGGCCCAAATAAATCTACAAAAGGTAAATCAAATAATGGTTGAAAAAAACCATCACTTTTTAATTTTTCGTTATTAGTAAAACCATTTCCATTAAAAGATGTCATGCCATAGCCTTGATCTAATACATCTTGCATAGAATTTTCTAGTGCTGTATTCCATGCTTCTTGGTCAAATCCTTTAGTTGTTGCAAGTAAAGGATATTTAACTTTAGCATTTTCTATAATTGCTAATGATGCTTCTTCATCTATGCCATTATACATAGCACTTAAAAAAGGTATCCAAGTAGATTTATCTTTTAATAATTCAGTTGTATTTATATCACTAGGGTCGACAGCATTATTACCTAATAAAAGTTTCATCCCTTCTAATAACCAACCACCTGTTAAATCAGCTTTAGCTATTGCATTATCAATAACATTTGTATTGTTTAAATGTGATATTGATTGTTTTGTTAAATCAACATTTTTAAATTGTGTGCTTAAAATACTTTCATGGTTAGCATATTCTTCTGAACCACCATTAATCCATTTTTGTAAATCTTCTTCATTAGCTTGTTCCATTAAAGGATACTTTGCTAATTTTTGATACATTTCTCTATAAGGGCCAAGCTCATTATTTAACATCACATTGTTATTTGTTAACAATTCAAATATAGCTAACCCATTACGCATTTGATCTACATTTTTACTATCTAAAGAATTACGTAAATAATTTTCAGTAACAGAATCAATCATTCCTATATCAAATTGAGTATTTAAAACTGTATGAGCTAGTGCTGCTTGTTTTACTATTAATCTTTCGTCATCTGTTGATTGCATAGTGTTAGGATTATTTGTATCTGCATACATTAATGTAGTCATAGCATCTTGATTACCTGACATTAAACTATCAAAAACACTTCCATTATATTCAACGCCATTAAATAATTCAGAATTTGTTATTTGTGATATAATAGCTTCTTGAATATGTTTTTGATTTTCAACACTATAATCTCTAATATTATTAGTACCTGACGTAACATCTAATGCTCCATCAATAATATTTTTTTTCTTATTATATAATTTTTCAATTTCATATTGTTTAGCAGATGGGTTACCAGCTAATTTAACAAAATCTAAATTTTCAATATCTTCAAAATTAAATAAAAAAGGTGTTTGAAAATTATCTAAATTTTTTTTAGTATTAGTTTCTTGTTCTTGTATTTGTTGTGTAATAATTTTATTATTTCCAGCAATAACAGATTTATAATTTGCAATATCTTGCACTAATTCATTACGTATAATTCTTGAACTATCTTTAGTTTCTCCAGCAGTAAAACTTTTATAATACATATTTTCAGAATCAGCACCTCGTTCCCATTCATTAATATATTCTAATGCTTCAGTTAATTTACCTTGTTTAATTAATTCTTTTCCAACTTTCATTGCTCGTGTTGTTTCAGAACTAATATAAATACTACGCATACGTTCATCTATATCTTGGTCACTTAAAGATAAAGGTTCTGCTAATGTTTTTAATTTTCTTTCTGATTCATTCCATAAATTTATCATTTGATTAATAGAATTTGTTTCTTGTGCTTCATCTTCAGCCGATAAAATACCCATATTGATAGTATTAGAAAATTCACCTAATTCTATTTGCAAAGTATCATTCATATCTGTTTTTTGTTTTGTAATAAAATTTTGTTGGATTTTAAAACCAAGAGGATAAGAAGTGCTTTCTGCACTTTGTCTAACGTATTGTTGTAAATGTTTTGGTGTACTACCAACTGCTTTATTTATATATGTTTCACTAGCTTTTTTATATCCATCAGGGTCATTGGCAAATTTAATAGCTAGATCACCAAAAAATTTCATTGATTTAATATTAAAATTACTACGATATGTTTCGTCTTGTATATTAGCAGTATTAATAATACTTTTTTCTATTGTCGGCCCAAGTTGTTCAACTAAACTATTAATAGCATTAGTATCAGCAACAGGAATAATACCCATACTATTTTGAGTATTTTGTATTTGTCGTTGTCCTCTTTTTAACGCCATTATACTTTACCTTCTTTAACTTTAGGTATTTGTCTTTTTTTCCAAAAATCATATCCTTCATATGAGGCTGTACCTATTTTTCCAATAGAACCAAATATTACATTAAAAGATTCTTGTTTATGTTTTTCACGTAATTGATCTAATTTACCTAAAGCAATATTTCCTGATAATGTAGCTGTTTGAATATCGTCTGCTGTTGCTTTTGCGACTGTAGATTGAATTACTCTAAAAGACCCTGAGCTTGGGTCAAATTCTTTACCAGAAGCCCCTTCTAAAACTCTGTTATTGTTTTCTAATTGTGTACCTTGTTCTAATAATAAATTAATTGTTTCAGCCGCATTAAGTTTTGCAACTTGTTTTTCTCTACGTATTTTATATCCATATAAAGTATCTTGATTACGAGTATTAAAAATATTAAATACTTCTGTTCCTATCTTAAATCCTTGATAGGCTAAATATGCCATTGTTACTGGTTCCATTAGCTAAATTGTACCTCCAAAGCCATACCCAATACCTTTAATGGTAAAGGGTCATTTTGTGTTATAGTTACTGTTGGTGATTTATCGTATCCCAAAAAATAAAATTCTTTTTTTCCAGTTTGTTTTATCAAATCACTACCCACACTAAATCCACTTTGTAAAATCACTAACTCATGCGTTGTTGCTGTGCTTGGTGATTTCAATGATACATCTAATGCGTCAGCTACATCAACAATGCAACGCACTATTCTACGTGGTAATCCAGTTAAAGGGCCTGAATCTGTTTCAGCATCTATAGGCATTGTTTCTAATTCAGGCGTATAATTAAATCCTATACTTACTCCTGTAGGTTGTGGGTCTACTGTAAACGTTAATGTGTCAGAACTTGACACAGTAAATGCTCCTAAAGAAGAATTACCATTAACAGCATTTACAGATTCATTAGTGTAAATACCATTAACAGTATGTAAAAATCCTTTAGTAAAAGTAATAGAAGCATCATTTGCTGGGGAAGAATCTAAAGTTGTATTTAATGTTACAGTATATGTACCACTACCATTATTAGTAATTGCTGTTATTCTATAAGTACCAGATACACCAGCAATCGTAAATTCTTCTTGTATTTGTGGATTAGAAGTTAATCCATCTATTATTAAAGTAAGCCCTGATTGCGAAGCACCTTTAACAAGAGGAGTACCACGTTGGGAGAGCGTGGAGGTGGTAGAGCAATCAAGACTTAAAGAATCATCTTCGCCAAATTTTTCTAAAGTATAAACTGTACTTCCATTTAACGATCGTTTTCCTACACAAAATAAATTTTCATTAGCACTTGTTACACTATGAAATGTATCACCATTTCTTGTTGTCCATAATGTCCATCCAGCAATTTGTTCTTCTCGTATTGAATGAAATACAGCTAATTTTCCATTATGTGTAGAACCACTATTTGTAAAAATTGCAAATTGTTCAGGGCGTGATGATGACCCACTAATCATAGCAATATCTTTAGGGCTATCAATTAAATGGTTAGCTAATACAGATATATTTGTAGCAACATATCCAGCTTCACCATCTGAATATATAAATTCTCTTACAGCTTTTCCATTTTTTTGATTAAATAATGTTGCACCATCAAATAGTATTGGACGTGTACGTGAACATCCATAAGGAGTTTGTCGTCTAAATACAATATTACTTGGAGTAATAGCTGACGTATCAGATGATGTTGGTATTATATACTCACCACTATCAGTAAATATTTGTAAATTAGAACCAGAATATAAATGACGTACTTCATTTACACTATCACCACCAATAGCTACATCAATACCTTCTGCGGCCAAACCAGTTCCTAAACTAAAATTAAAATAATCTCCTACATGACTTGCTATAATAGAAGATGGTTTAGCTTTTATTCCACCAAACCATAATCTGTTGTCATGAAAAGTAACAGCTTGTGGGTATCCTCTTTGACTAGATATTAATTGCTCATCCCAATCAGCAGTAGCATCAGCACTATCTAATGTTTCTCGTATATTACCAACAACAACAGTTGTACTTGTTCGTGAAACTATATCAACTTCTTTACCACCAATACGAATTGTTTTACCTACCCAATTATCATTTGTATCAAAGATAGCACTAGAGGATGTTATATTAACTGTAGACCCTGAAGTTGCGGCTGGATTCAATGTAACTCCACTATCAGCATATTTATAATAAGGTTGATATCTAGGATAACCAGATGAATGAGAATCAAATGCAAATAATGTACCTGTAAAAGATGAAGCACTTGTTCGTTTAATTTTTACAGTAGGATTATTTCTATGAGCAATAAATACTGTATCACCAAATTGAGCTATATTTAATTCAAATAATTGAGCTGTTGTCCAATTACAATTAGTTGTATAATTGCTTTGAATAACAGCTCCAGCACTAGAATAAACGTCTAACCGATTGTTAGATAGCGCAAATATTGCTACTTCATCATCTGAAAAAACAAATGGAAGTAATCTTGTTTCACCAGCAAGAGTTTGTTTATATGAAGTGCCAGGTCTACGCATTATCCCACCACTATCCATCATGTACCAATTACGTAAAGTTTGAGCTCCATTAAAATATGCTTTAGCATCTGTTCTTGTTTTTAATAATGAATTGAGTTCACCAGCACTAAAGTTAGTTAGAACAGTTCTCATTGTTCTAGCCATATTATCCTCTGGTTGATTGTCTTAAGTTTAAAAAACGAGAAACATCTAAAGTTTTTGTTGTTCTTTCGGCTGAATCTATATTTTTAGCAATTAAATATTGTCGTTCTGCCATATCTGCAAACTGACCTATCATTCCTGAATCTCTAGCTATAGAACCAGCAAATAAACTAGCAAGTTGATATTCTAATCCTAAAATAAAATGAGGAGGAAATTCTGATTCATCTGCTCTATAGATATAATCACAAACTACAGTAGAACTACTTCCATAATTATCTAAAAATATTTTATCACCATATCGTTCATATGGAATAACCATATCATTAACTGTTAAAGTTATTAATTGTAATAGTTCAGGACTTGTTGGTAATTGATACGCATACGCATATCTTCCTGTAGGTGTTGCAGTAAGTAAACTTAATTGTTTTTGTTCAGTTGCAAATCTCCATCTATGTCTTGTTAGAGAAGATTTTAGTATATCTTCGTAGACTGTATTACATACATTAGCTTCCGTACTATTATCACTAAAAGATGTAATAGTATTTGCTCCTATCATTACAAGAGCTGTTGAACATATATCTACTTTAGTTGTTGCCATAATATTTAAAACTTGGGGGGCATAGCCCCCCTAGTCACATTTAAGCAAGAAGTACTGTTGTTACAGTTGAGCTCGAAGAAGCAGATACCATAAGAATATCTACAACTCCGTTTGAGCCACCACTATTTACAAAAATAATATCTCCAGCAGTTAAGTTTCCATAATCTGCTAAAAAGTAATCAGCGTCATCAATAGTGCCGATAGCGTCTCCGTCTGTATAGTACCAAAGAGCATTAGTATCTCCCATTTGGGAAATCTTTTTTACTGGATTGCTAGTTGCATAAGCCATAATTAATCTCCTTTCCTATTCAGCACAAAGCTGTACCCTTAAAGCGTCACCATCAATAGCTACTGCTCCCATAGAGAGAGAAGAAGTTACTAAGTTAGATACTTTTTCAGGAATATAATTTACTTCTGTTTTAACATCTTGGCCGATACCAAGACCCACAGAAGATTTATGCCAAGCTATAGTTTGTCTGTCAGTTGCAACAGATAAACCAGAATGAACAAACCATAAGAAGCCCATCCATCTTTTTGCAGTAGATTCACCATTCGTAAATGGTAAGTTTTCAGTTCCCACATACTCGGCACGAGAGAATTGATCTACACTCATTAGGTCACCCCATTGAGCTGGGCCTACTGCCCAATATCTTTGTCCATCATCAGGAACATCATTAGTACCAAAAATATTTTGCATATTTTTAGCTTTAATTAATGTCATACCTGTAGCAGATGAATTAACGTTATTAGCGATTGAAGTTCCAGCTTTCATAACATCTACTAAGATATCATCAGTTTTTCGACCAAGAGCGTAAGCCGCATTTTGTGCAACTATTTGTCTTTCGTCTATGTTAATCTTCAAGTCGTCTAGTTTGTCAATGTAATCAGCCGCATAATAATCCGATAAAGTTGCAGACACATTAGAGTGAGCTAGGTTCATTGCTACTACTTCAGCATGTCTTGCTTTTGTAGTTGCTGTACCTTTTGCAACTTTTTGGAATTTTACGCTAGAGCCACTTACACCATTCACAGTTCTTACCAAATTTTTTAATTTAGCACCCATACGTTGATACGCCATGTGTACTTCTGATTCAAACTGAGTAATAAAGGCGTTAGTTATAGTACTAGCCATTTTATTTCTCCATTAGTTAAGGTTAACCGATTGTCTTTTAAGTTTGCTAAAAAGTTATCCTAACGGGCAATTTGCGTACTCTAAAGGTCTTGAGGCGATTAATGACTAATCATCTTCTTTTTCGCAACGCACATTTATTATTTCCTCAATGCACCCACGAGGAATAACTGTTGTACGCCCTACTTCACTGTCACTTATATCTTCAGGTATGTCGGCTGATATTTTTAAATCAATATCAGTTTCTTGAGCTACCCAACCAACACTATGTATAACAGCAGAATTAGTTTTAATAACATCCGACATATCATGCCATGTACCAGAATCTACTTCTCGAGTATCACGCCATATAACTTTAACTAATTTGTTGATCATACTTGTTCAAATAATTTAGACACACGCTGTATATAAGCTGGGTCTTTCTCTCCATCTTTCCAATATTTAGGGTCTTTCATCATAGAGCGTAAATCACTTAACGAAGGTTTACTTTCTACTGCTGTTGGTGTTTGTGGCATTACAGAATTTTTATTTAATCCTATTATTTCTTCTAATGCTTTTACACCTTCTGCTGTAGAAGATAATTTAGCTACTGCACTATACGCATTTTCAGATAAATGTTTTTTTGCCCATAAATCAGCAGATTCAATTCTTTCAACAGCATTATCGCCTAAATTAATTTTTTCTTGTTCTATATCTGGTAATCCAGCTATTTCATTTTGTACAAAAGTATTAATACCTTCATTAAATTGATCTTGTGATAAACCCATAGATTTTGCAGTATTAGACCACCATTGTAATAAAGGTTGATCTTCATTAACATCTAACTCTATATCTTCAGGTATTTCAGGTAATTTAATTTCATATTTTTCAGGAACATTTGCACTACGTTCTTGCTCTATATCTGTGCGTATTTGTTTTGTTAATTCATCTGTACGCTGTCCTAGTTTTTTTTCTAAAGAATTATATGATGTACCTAGCGATTCAACATTTACCTCTCCCCTGTCATTATCCCAAAATTTATTAGATATGTATTCTGGTTTGGCTGATTCTTGTTGTGTTGTTTCCTGTTTGTTATCTTCTTCACTCATTTATTTTTTCTCCTGTTGATGTGCATTGATGCGTTGTTGCAAAATTGCAACTAAAAATCTTCTACCTTCTAAATGAAATAATTCATTAGTAGACATATTAGGCCCAGCTACTGCTTCTGTAGTAATAGACTTTAAATATGCTAAAACTTGTTTTCCGTTATCATCTTTGAAAACAGAAGCTACTAACTGATTTAATAATTTTTCTGTTTCAGGTTTACGAGCATAACCATCAATAGAATTGATTGGTTTAGACTGGGCCTTGTTGTCCTTGAGGGCTTCCCATGACGTCATTTGTTTCTCCTTCTAGTTGTCCTTGTTGTGCCATTTGTTGCATTTGTTGGGCTAGTTCTTGTTGTTCTTCTGAAGAACGTAAAAGTTTTTCAGGTATATTCATTAAACTACCAATATGTTTAGCTACTGCATTTTGATTTACGATAAGATTCAAAACTTGTGGGCCAAATGTATTACCGATAATTTCGTGAAATCTGTTTATATCACTAATGTCTTGTTGATATTGTGATCTTGCTAATGGAGAGATAGCTTGTACCTTAACTTCTCTACCATTAATCATTGGTAGTTCTATTCTACCTTGTTGTTTTAATAATCGTATAACTCTACGTAATACTGGAATAACAAATTCAGATTGTAATCTACCAAATGATGAACCAATTTGTCGTGATAAATCAGCCATACGTTCTGCTACTTCTGTTGCTGTCATTGGTGTACCTTCAGGTCTACCAAGTGTTTCCATGTATAAAGCTTTTTTAATATTAGCTCTCATATCTTCTAGTACCA
>Ga0070747_1000774_pt1 | contig 15555 bp, 31 predicted proteins | sample VirMetDEL_Mar_31_FD_77321 | JGI IMG/M metagenome (GOLD analysis project Ga0070747, IMG submission 77321) | Aqueous microbial communities from the Delaware River and Bay under freshwater to marine salinity gradient to study organic matter... | ecosystem: Environmental > Aquatic > Marine > Coastal... | reverse complement strand
CCCAATTTTTTTCTACACTAGCCTCTGTCCATTTACCAGCCTCATCACATAAATATCTTATAAGTTTAACAGAGTCATATGAATTTTCTCTAGTGTTCCTCCAATCTATTCTACTATTCAAGGCCTCAGATTGAGTAACCTTAGAATAATTTTTAGTTATTTTTTGACCTGGAGTATTAAAACTAAGTGTACTTTTAGGATTATCACTACCATCTATAATAGGTTGAAAGAAAAATGGGAGACTTCTAAACATATAAACAAGCTTATCTGTAAATAATGATTTAGCATCAGCACCAGTTTTACTTACTATACCACCATGAGAATTATATCTAGCTGTTATTTCATGTAAAAGCATAGACGCTCCTTTGTATGAAGCTCCTTCCCTTCTATGTTTAACCATTATCATTCCAAAACAATCTGGATCCTGTTTACATATTTCCCAAAAAATAAAGAATCTTCTATCTCTATCTCTATATTCAGGATATCCTATATCCATTTTACACCAGTTTAAATAATAGTAATGTTCTCCTGTGATGTAAGTAGGTTCACCATTATTCATAAACCATACTCCTTCTTCTCTTCTTTTAAATTCCTGATCTATAAACCAAGAATATTTAGATATAGTTTCTTCATAAAGTCCGTTAGGCATTTCTGTCCTACTCCACTTTTGATCTTTCTTTTTTAGATTAGAAAATAATATATCTTTTTTCTTAGGCTTTACAGGAAGCTTAAATTTTAAACCATTTACTTTTATATAACCTGTCATAATAAATTTTAGCCAATTATGCAAATATAATAAAATAAATTGTACTCTCTATTTTTTAGCGTACTTTTCTGAGAACCCAGCCTTAAAAGATTTTTCTTCATCTTCTTGTGATTTTTCTAAATCCTCACCCTCTATCATTTGTTTTTGAATCTTATTAATAGCAACTAATATTTCTTGAGCATCCATAAAGCATTCTTTCTTTGCTTTCATAGCGTTCCTAGATTTATCATCTTGCAGTTCTGGATCTATAGGTTTTTTAACTTCTTCAAGTAAAAGATCAAAAGCTTCATTCCCAGATTGTATTAGTTTGTTTAATTTGTCTTTTATACTTATTTCTTCCTTTTTTCCCATAATTTTTAATGTTTAAAAGTTCAGCACACTTTTCATAATCTTCGTAATACTCATAATGGTCTATTATTAGATCTATAAACTCATCAAATATGTCATCTTCTATTTCATCTCCAATAACATTCCAAAGAAAGTAAGGATGCTCACTATTATCTAATATATATTCTATTGATTTTTTACCTGTAATTAAGTTGTATGAGTTTTCCATACATATGTATACTAATTCATCATTATTCATTATTTTTCAATTTTGGCTAATATATCAAAGTTACGCATTCTTAATAACTTTTCACCTTCTATTTGCATATCATATTCAGAGTTTGTAGAAAAAACCACTTCATCACCTTTCTTTACACCCATTTCTTTAAGGTCTTTATTTAAATGTTCTACATATCCATATAACTCTTCGTCTTCTGCTTCTGGCTTTGTATATATACCAGATTTAGTAATATAGTTAGATTCATCTTCTACTTTTTGTCTTACAAAATTCCAATGAGTTAACATTTTTAATTTACCTTTTCTAACTCTAGCGTATATATTATTCCAATGAGTACTATATACATTTTCTTTTTCATGGTACTTAACCTTATTATTCCCACTAACTAAAAAATGATGACAATATACTTTATCCCCCTCTTTTATATCTAGCTTTACACCTTTAGGTAAACCTTTAGGTAATGCAATAACCGTACCATACTGTCTAGCGTGTCTCATTTCGTCAAAAGTTATATTCATAAATAACTCCTTACCATTAACAATAACAGTATCTTCATGGGTTTTTTCTACCTGAACAAAATAACAATCTTTAACTGGTCTCATATTAATTAACTTCGTATTTATCTCTCTCCTGAATATCAAACTCTATAGCTGTAGGTTGATCAAAAAACCTTTTCCAAGGTCTTGAAAATTCATCACCTCTAGCTTTAACGTATACATCATATACAACTTGCTGATGTTTATACCAAGCAGCCTCATCTTGTATAATTGCTGTAATTTCAATATTTCCACTGTGCATTAATTGACCTACCTTATAAGTAAGCCCTTGTTTTAAATCACCTATAGTTATTTTTCTAATTATAGGATTTATCGCTTCTAATTCCATTATTTTTTATTTTCGTAATAAATATCTAAATCTTTTAAAGTGCTCATCTGATGGCCATTAATACTAACATGTCCCCCTTCTTTTACAGTTTCTTTAAATGCGTTGTATTCATCATTCTTTTCTTTAGATAAAGCTACTTTTAAAAGTATTAAATAACCTATAAGATCAGATATAGTATCTTCCGTTTTATCATTAATCCCTTTATTTTGTATACGCATAAGCTTATCGTCTATACGTGCACATAAAGCTTCTACTGGTGATCCTGATGAAAATACGCTTGATGGGTTGGTGGCTGAGTCGCCATAGTCTCGGTTCTTCTGTAGTAGAAGATTTTTCATAGATTCGCACATCTCCTCTATGAGTTGTTCTGTGTTTTTCATAGTATATATTGTATTAAATTGAATTTTCCACTAATATAGTGAAAATATTTTATTCAAACAATATCCTACTCATTTTTTGGTAATGAACTACTAATTCTGTTGTTTTAGATCCTGCCATTTGCTGAACCCCAATATAAGGTATAAAGTCGTGATCATCTGCTAATGCTAAAGACTTGGTTGTGGCAACATTTTGAGTTACTCCTCCAGCTGTAGTGGCAGATCCTAATCCATACTGAACATCATTTACAAAAACAGAAGCTTGTCTAGATGAGTCTATTTCTATTCTTAATCTATATGTTGTAGAAGCTGCTACCGCTATACCCAGGTCTGTTATATAATCAGTATTATTATTAGAGTAAACAAAATGTAAGTTAGCATTTGTTGTTAGAGCACCTTGATCGTCATCTGTACAGAATAAGAAATAAGCTTGATCTGCATCGGTTGCGTAAACTGGAGTATTTGTTAATTTTAAACCAGCATGAAAAGAATAGTCTGTTATAGTTCCATGAGTAGTTATAGCACATTCCCATTCTACTTGATTTTCTGTTCCCCATAAGGTACCTGACCAGGCTGATTGCCTAGCATCTAAGTGTGGAGCTATAATAACCTGATCGTTGTCAGTACCATCTGTTTGTATTTGTATACCAGCGTAATTTGAAGAGAATTGAGCATCACCACTACCAGCGTTAGTTCCCACTAACTCAAAGTCTCTATTAGTAGGCATTCGTGTTGCTTCAGAAGCATCTAAAATATCAGCATTTCCCTTTGGTAATCTCTTAAAAAACTCTTCTAAATAATATCTTTCAGAGCTTCTTCTAAGGTTTCCTTTTACTTCTACATCTGCATTAATACTAACTTTATCATTAGTACTATCTACGGTAAATAATGTTGTATTACTACTGCTAGTAATTTTAAAAACATCTGTGCTTGTGCCTAAAGAAAACAAAGCTGTACCTGAATTAGATCCTACATGTAAAGTGCAAGTAGGTACAGTTTGATTAACACCAAAATAAGTTGTCTTAGATGTTATCCTATTATTAGAATCTTGAACACAAAAATAAGTATTGTTACCAGAAGAAGATGAATCAATATCACCCATCTTAACATTATAACCACTTAAAAAATCACCTACATAAAACTTATTATAACCGTTAGTAGATTGTATAAGCATAGCTTGAGTAGATGTTCCTACTATATGTAGGTTAGCTCTAGGAGTAGAAATGGAAGATAAATTTAAAGCTAAACTACCTATAATATTAACTTTAGTTTTACCTAAAGATAAAGAACTTTGATTACCGTCTCCATCTTCTATTCTTGTTGGAGTAGTGGAATTAAACCCTACAGTAGATTCCGTTTTTAGAATACTTTTATAACTATCTTTTATTGATTGCCCTGTTAATGTTGCCATATTATTTATTTATTAATCTATTCCGTAATATTCTATAGTAATAGAAACTTTACCAGCTGTAGCGTCTGTTGTTCCATTACCTGTTCCAGAACTACAAACATAAACATAATGATCAGCTGTTAATTCTCCATTACCAAAACCTAAACCAGGACTTCTGTTATTCCACCAATTTTTCTTAGCAGCTCCACTACTTGAACCTATAACTATATCGTTGTTGGAACTTACTGATACTGTTGAATAACTATAGTTAACTCCCGCACCCAGTATTTCATGGTAATCCGATGGTGCTGTTCCAGCAGAAACTCCATCATTAGTTCCTAAACCAACCTCAATATTATAAGTTCCTAAATTACTAACCTCTAATACTGTTAATTGAATTGTCTCTATATGAGCAAACTGAGGAATTTTTATTCCTGGAAGCTGTTTAATAACTCCATGGTCAGTTGCGTTAGCGTCTCTTAATTCTAATTCTGCCACAACCATGTGTCTAGATTTACCAAAACTAATTGTTTTAGCTTCATCAGCATTTAAATCAGTAATTTGCACAACTCCAGCAGGATCTAATATTATATCACCATCAGCTACAACTCTAAAGTGGGCAGCAGCAGCAGCGTTATCGTAAGTCATTAAAGTTGTGTCTCCATGTTCTGCTACGTCTATGGTGAAGTAATCATCTGTAGACGCTCCCCCATTTTCATACATTTGTAAATAAGTACCACTATGATGAGCGTTAATATTCATGATCTCTGTTCCAGCTGCTTTAATTTTAATTCCACCACTAGCAGATGTACCAGTATGAGAATCCAGAATAATATCTCCATCTACATCCATTGTTAAATCAGCAGCAGCAGTATCATCATCAACTGTAGTTATCGTTGTTGCTCCATGAGTTGTTGTTGCTATAGAGAAATAATCTCCTACGTCAGCAGAACTATTTAACAGTATGTCAACTCCCCCATCCTCTACCGTCTGATAAAATCCAGTTGTTGTTCCAGCGGTAGCTCCTGTGCAAACATTTCTAATTCCCCATTGAGTATCACCACCTGATAATGTGTTTTGAATACCGTACTGAGCTATTGTTCCTGTAGCGTTTGCATTTGTTAATGTACTCTTAATACCGTATAAAACCCCAGTACCACTAGCGTTGTTTGTAGCGGCATCATTTATATCAAGAATGAAACCAGATGTAGTTACTGTTTGTCCAGATGCAATAACACCTGATTTATCTATGTCTAAATTAAGAACAACATTATTATGAGAGGTGGTTCCTGCATCATCAATATCTACATGCATTACTTTTCCACCAGCTAAAGTAGTAGAAGTTATATCTATAATATTAGCTGTTGTGTTATTAGCATTTATGTCTAAAGCTATTTTATCGACATCAAGATTTGATATTGTAACCGCAGCGGTACCTCCATCTGTCGGATTTTCTATAAATAGTTTTCCCCATGATTTTGCTGAGGTTCCAAGACCTCCTTCCTGATCGGCTCTAGGGACTACGTTTGGTGTTGCCATATTATTTCTTTTTTATATATTATTTATATTTAACCTTCACTGTTATAAGGGTTAGGGAATACTGTAGCATCTATAGGTTGAACATCGCCACCTGAGTCTACATTCCAATATCCTTCATCATATGTTAATTCTAATTCTTCGCTAGGATCAGTAGGTGTATAATCATACATTCCATTTACTAATCCAGTAGCTGTATCTAAATCCCAAGTATCATTGAAATCATACAAGGTTGGTATAGGTGTTACTGCATCGTATGTAGATCCAGACCCCGTTGAGGTGGTTGCTTCCCACATGTAATCTTCTGTGACTACTGCTGTAGAAGAGGATCCAGCACCTGCCAGATCTCCAAATACTAATGAAGCTCCTAACCCTAACGCCATACCTTAATGTTTTGGTGCTAAGTAAAGTATTACCCCTCCGTCAGCATCTGCGGCTTGCATCTTAAAAGTTGTCCATCTTCCATATACGGTAAGACCTTTAGGGAAAATTGTTCCCACTAAAATATCTTCTCCTCCTGTTCCTTCATCTCCATCTCCAGATGCGTGAGCATGATTAGCTGTATTAAAGAATATTCTTCTATCTTCAGCAGTATTCTCACAAGTCAAAGTGTTTACAGTTGTATCTGCCATAAATGTTATAGCACATATGATCTTGTCAGATGGTGGAGTCACTAGGTCTGTATCGTTAACGAATACTGATCCATATTGTCCTAGTGTAGCTTCTTGTGCTTTTGTTCCTGATAATGCCATTGTTTTATTATTTTATATTGTTCCGTTACAAATATAGTAATTAATTCCAAATATAAGAAATATTTAGTATATTTGATCTATTATAATTAAATTTAGTAGTTTGGGCAAGGATAATTACCTTAAGTATTATCGGAACGTCCTATTTGAATTTAGAGATAAATACAACCTTAAAGTATCTGACATAGAATTTCTACTCTTTGTTTACGATATGAGATATTTTACAGGTTTTACTATAGCTAAAGATTATAGATGTTCAAATAGTTTTATAACTAGGAACCTTCCTATATTATTAAGTAAAGGGTATGTAGTTATATACCTTGAAAAAGCTCACAATAGAGCTAGAAGATATATGATATCTCAAAGAGGAAAAATATTAGTTAATAAGTTTTATAAAACTTTAAAAGAAACATTTTATGTATTTGAAAAAAAAGAGTGGTCAAGTTAGAAATTATCAAGAAGATGGTGTAGTTCCTTCTGGAAAAACAACATTAACAGATGAAGAATTAAGGGAAAAGTATGGTAAAGCTTATGACTTTCTTAAGATGGAGGACAGAGCAAATAAACAGAAAAGAGTTGGATCACTGGCAGGACTGATGGATAATGACATGTATGATATGATTTTAGGCTTAAGTCCTGAAAAAGCGGCACAATTTATGAAAGCTGCTAAAAGCTACCAATATTCTCCTAGAATCTATAATCAAAAAACGGAAGGGGATCATAGAAGTGGAGAGGTGAATAAATTTTCTCGGGAAATAGATGAAGAGAGACTAGCAAAAGAATTTAAAAAACTAAAGAAAAAAAATTATAAAGGTCATGCTTATGATCTAAATGTTTTTAGAGAAATATTTGGAAACGAGAATCTGACAAGTCAACAAGCTGATATTATGTCAAAACAAATGGGGACGGGTCCTATGGTAGATGCTCTTATGTCTATTAATCCAGAATTAGATCCTGGTGCTAGCGGAGGAGCATATAGATCTAGGCTGGGTGGACGTTCACAAGGATTTGATCTTTTTCCAAACGCTCCTCAAGAGTATATAAATAATATGCTAGCCTCTGGTATTATTACAGAAAACGAAGACGGAACCTATACAGGTGGTCGTGGAAATCCTAGTCAAGAATGGCTAAATATTCAAAATTTAGCTGGAGGAGGTGATAAAAACATAACTGAGAGCCAAATAATAAACAATTTAAGTAGTCAAGATGATCTTATTACAGAGGGTCAATTTCCTAACAATAAGTGGAATCCAGGCAGAAGTTCTTTGCGTCGTGAAGCGGCATTTGAATTTGGTGTAAGACAAAATAAAGATGGTAGCTTTTATTCAGAAGGATTAAGAAGGAATTTAAATAGAGGAGAAGAAGGTAGACTTAGAAATGAGCTTGCTAATGAATATTATGACAATTCAGGATTTCAATTATATAAACCAGAAATTAACGTAAATGAAGTTAATCCTAGTCAACTTACAGTACCTTCTAATAAAACTGATATTGGACCAATGCCAACTTTTATTAATACTGATATAGAACAACCAATTACTCTAGATGCAGTACAACCAGGAACATTAACTGGAGATAATCAAACGTTAGTAAAACCTAATGCACCTAATCCGCTAACAGAAACAGTTAGTTTAGATTTTGATCAAATGGATAGTTTAAATAATATGGGGGGAGGAGAAGGACAAGGTACTGGCACACTAAATGATGCTAGCAATAAAAATGCTGAAGGTAAATCTATTGATGCAGTTACACAGTCTTGGAAAAACAGAACTCATATTGGAACTGGAGAAGGATATAACGAAGGAGATTTAGACAGGGATGCTAAAATAATAAAAGATACTTATGGTGATGATGCTTATAATAACCTTTTATCTAAGATAAATAATATGGCTAAGCCTATAGCCAATAATGATCAATCAGTAGTTAGAAATGAAAACACTGAAAGTGGAAGTAGTGGAGGATCTTCTAATCCTAATTTAAGGAACATTTCTTTTAGAGGTAATGATAATGTAAATAATGACGATGGGGAAGTAGAAGATAATAATGAAGAAGTAGATAATAGCGAAGCGGGTTCTGGAGAGGATGTTGATGAGACAGCTGGATTTATTGATTTATCTAACTTCACTGGATCTGACCTTGGATACACTGGAGTAAATCAAGGACCTCCTAGTGTAGTGCCCTTTTTCAAAAACGGTGCTAAACTTAATAAGTATGGTACAGGAGGGTACGGTATTAGTGGATTTGACACAAGAAATAAAATTAATGATCTTAAAATGCAAATAAATAGCTTTAAAGAGAATATGGACACTGACAGTAGAGAAGATAAGAAGGCTCTAGAAAGATTAGAAGAAGAGTTGTCAAACGCAAAGAAGAAAAGATTTAATTTTAATTTTGGTTAATAATGGAAGAAACAATGATGATTATAACAATAGGAGATGCTCATGAGCACTCACATGGAAATGAAGGGAGTGAAATGAATGTAATGGGTTATGATACTAAAAACTTTCATATATGTCCAGGAGCTAAAGAATCTTTCTCGTCAATGATTAAAGAGGGTTATAGGGATAAAGAGGCAGACGACCTAATCAATTTAGCTATGCTAGTTGATGACTACCTAGGAATGGAAATAGAAGCTTTAGAATCAGGGTCTAGCCCTGAATTAATAAAAGACATGGTAAATAAAGGTAATGGTGTTATGTTTCATTTAGGATCCTTTGCTGGTAGATTAGGGAATGAGGGTATGATAGGGTTATTTGACTTTATGCCTGGCCACATACTTAAAGCCATGGGGGTAAAAGATGAGCCTGTATCATTAGAAGATCAAGAGTATGATATGCCCATGGAAGAAATGAATGAGGATCATATGTCTATGGAGATAGGCGGAGGATCTTGTTAAATTAATTATTAAAAATATAAAATTATGGCATTAGCAACTAGAAAATCAGGAGATATACATACAAAATCAGGTAGCGACTTAGCTGATATGAAAGCAAAATATGATGATAACAAACTTAGTGACCTTCCAGCTTATGATGACTTTCAAGCATTACTTTATCAAATACAATTATTAAGAGAAGATATTGACGAACTTAGAAGGTATATTTCAAGTGATGAGCTATTAACACCAAACACAATGGGTGACTCATTACCTACATCAAACCCATCTTCAGCGGGTCAACTATGGAACAATAGAGGAGTTTTATCTATAAGTAATGGCTAACCCCTTACTTTAAGTCTATTTTTTCTGTATTCAGATTTGGCGGCCTTGCATTCGTCACAACGACACCCCCTTCTATAAGCGGCAGCAGATGGACATTCTATAGCTATAGCCCTAGCTCTAGCAGCTGAATAGTTACAAGAAGAATGGGAAAAGGCTATGTTGTCAAGATCAAAAAACATTTTTGCTGGATCGCTTGAGTCTAACCATGGAGTCTTATGCTCTACAGTCATCCTCTTAGCTGTTTCTATTTCCTTGCCACATTGGTAGCACCAGTTAATCTTTAATCTCTTAGCTAGACTATATAACAACTCTTTTTTTAATCTACTTGAAGCAGTGCTGGGGTTCATCCCAAGTTGTTTAGTTTTTTTAGTCTTAATGCACATTATTTTTTCCTTTTAAGCTTATTAAGCTTGTAACCTTTTTTTGCATTGAAACCACCCCTAGCCTTACGATCACCAGGAGTCCTTGTTTTATTACCCCTGTTTTTAGACTGGTCTTCTAGCACTACAGATCCGTCAGACATATGAGATACATCCTTATTATCACCATTACCGTACGTACCCTTGTCCCTATTGATCTTATTAAGCTTAGTACGCTTCTTTATGTTCTTAGAACCTGACTGGAATTTTCTATATTCTTCTTTGTAATTTCTCGGCATAAGGCAAATATAATAAAAATTATGAGATAAGTGTAGTTTTGGGATAATAATATACATGGACCGGTCTGCTCCTCACACCGAAACCGATATATTTTAGGGGGTGGGGTACATCTATATACCTATACACGATTAGAACCATCGTTTTTTGGTATCTATAATCTACTTGATGATAGTAATATACACTAGCCTAATAACATCTAGATTAATACCGGTCATCTACTATGATACCGAAGTCTATTATCTATGATTTGATGTGATGGGGGTAAGTAAGTGCTAACTCCCCTACCAATTTAACACATAATCCACCTAACATATTGAAACTCAATTTAAGCTATGTTTTATTACATCTAAGAAACTTTCTCTCTGCTATGCAATACCAATACTAAAACTCTTAGTTTCTTCACTAGAATCAATCTACCTCAAGTACCTCATATAGATATTATTTTAAACTTTTTTTCCTCGAGAGAATGAAAGTTTTTTATACTTTTTGTAATTTGTATTGTTATTTGAATTACATTTGTGGAAACGATTTAATACTAACTAAAAACTATAACTATGACACACAAGGAGAGAATAATTAAGGAACTAGAAAAGCAAGAGGCACTAAATCTTTTTAAATCTGTATCTATAAAGGAAGATTATCAAAAACAAATCGACATAGATAAAGCTAAATTACATAAATATATTATAGAAGTTGCCAAATTGGAGAACGAAGTTAAACGACTAGAAAAAGAAAACAACAGATTAACTAAGATACTAACTAATGAAGTTTTATATTCTTAAACTAAATTAATAACTTAAATTATACAACTATGACAGAGATAAAAGTAAACGATATAAACAAAATTAGTGCAGTTAGAATGGGCTCAATGGATTCAGAAAATTTACATATAATAGTAAATTATTTAGATAATAATAAAACATATCAAATTGCATCGGGTCAATATAATGTTTGTGGTAACTGGGCACATTTAGAAGTAAATGAATTGATACTAGATGACAACGAAAAACCATTTGCAGAGGTTGACTGGAGTGGACTAGAAAGTAAATATAATGATGGTGCAGAGTATATTCTTCAAGATTGGATAGAGGACAGAAAGATAAGATTATCATAAAAGTAATACTGATGAGTTCGGAAGAACGAAACAGGAGATTAATTCTCCTGTATATTACTAAAAACTTAAAACTATGACTATGACTAATGAACAATTATTAAATAAGTATAGAAAGATACTTAATCAGATTGCTACAATAGGAGACACCGGTGGAACTCATCACGATACTCATTACTATAATCATCAAGGTGCTTCAGAAGATTGGTATGAACTTGAGGAGATAGGACACCTTAACTATGATGAAGAAGTGAATAATGATGATGTCAATGATATATGTGAAAGATTAGATAAGGCACTAATTGTAGCAAAAACAATAAGCAAGATTGATAAACTTGAAGATATTCTAGATAAGAATATACAATATGGATAAACTAAATTACTAACTAAAACACTATCACTATGATGAATTTACTTAACAATGCACATGAACAAATAACAAGAGATATGCTTGAGAATATGGAGGAAGGAGATTCAATAGAACTGAATAAAAGATTCTCTTTATATAAGTATGAAATAGAAGATTATGATGACTCTTTATACTATGATGAAGAATTAGAAGAATGGAAAGAAAATAAACCAACAGAATCTTTTGTATTAGAGGACAACAAATATGATACAGATACTTTTTCAGTACAATATAAAGATGATGAAATTGTACTAACAGATTTCTATGGATATGATGATGATGAAGATTTTAATAACTAAATAACTATAACTATGACTAGAATAAGCACAATAACACCGGAAGTAAATTTATACGGAAGACAAACCGGAATAGAGAATACAATGTTTAACACCTTTAAAAGTAATAAAGACTATATGAAGAATCTAAGGAATTATATCTTAGATGTTATCAAGGAAGACTCCGAAGACTATTCTAATTTGACAAACCCTAGCGAAAAAGAATTAATGAATCACTTTGTTAAGAGATTTGAAAAGGAATTTAATCACGATTACAACAAAAGAGAATACCCTAGAATACACCGAAGGATAGAAAACTATCTATTAGGACTAGCATACAATTTTGTTTATACATATCACAAACAGACAGAACAAGCGATTGAATTTCACGACATCAAGTTTGGAGAGGTAGATGAATCAAAAGAATTTCAATGGGGTTATAGAGAAGTAAATGGGGAAACAATTAACTCTTGGAATGAAGAAAGTATGAGAAAACATCTATACGAGATGGTTAGTTATTCTTCCGGAAAAGGCAAAAATACTAGCAATTACTATTTTCAGATGATAACTCAAGAGATTATCAAACTACTAAAGAAACATAAATTATACACTAAAAAATTATCACTATGAAGACAATGAGAACTAGAGTAAAAAGTATAGAGGAACTAAAGACAATATGCTCAGATGATTACTTCCAAGATTTCTACATATCTTTAGCCAACGGACTAGCGAGAAGTAGTAAAGAAATAAGATACAATGAAGAAGAAGATGTATGGGAGATTATAAATGGTATTGATGGAATTTATTTCGAATACTCTACAACACAATTAGATTTCTGTACTAACATAATCCGAGCAATAGATAACGGAAATTTAATCCACGAGAAAAACATTAACTTAAAATTTTAACTATGAATACACTATCACTAACAGACAAAGAACTAGAACTAATTAAAGATACACTAATTGAAAAGATCCGATACAAAGGAATACAGAAACTATTAGTTAATATGCAGAATCAAATGCAACAACAACTTGTATACAAGGACACCGATTATGGATATGTATTTGAAACAGATGAACAACTTGTAAAGTATTTAAGAGGATTAACACTAGATGATGAGTACAACGATTGTACAGATGAATTTCTAATAGCTGAATCATTAGAGCATAATTGGATAGAGCAAATAAAAAGAAGTGAATTAACAGATACAGAATGAAATAAAGTGAAAATAATTTGCATATATAAAATATAATTCGTATGTTTGTAAAACAGAAACACATTAACTAAAACTAAATAACTATGAAAAGAATTACTAACGATACAATGATATGCTTCAACGAATGGATAAACCAACTAATATACAACAAGACAAAAGTCTTTTGGATTGACAAGAATAACACCAAGCATTACTTATGGTCAAAAAAACCAATGTTAGATGATAACGGAAATATAGATTATCAAAGACTATCTATAACTAATAAAGAAAATGAAATAAAAACATATCGTTGGATATTAGATAATAAAATAAACCTACTAACTAAATAAAACTATGCAAACAAAAATAAAAAACTATAAAGAGATAACAAGTAATATATTCACATCGTTTAAAGATGTAGACAGACAGAAAGAAATGTACAAAGAGGTACAGATAATGATAAATAAATTAAATAATAACTTAAATAATTAAAACTATGAAAAAGGAAGATATAATAGATTACATAATGGACTATGAAATGGGAGATTTAGATGATATGCAAACACTATCACTATTCAGTAACTTAATCAAAACCGGAAAAGTTTGGAAGCTACAAGGACATTACGGAAGAACTGCACAAAGTTTAATTAATGATGAATGGATCTTTTCTGATGGTACTATAAACGATGGGAAATTAGAGGAAGTATTAGATTACTGACAATTAGATATAAGTATCCTTTGATACAAATAGTTACTTACATTAGGAAGTAGGAGGAGATTAGGAGATAGACTTTTTTATATTTATAAAAATGTTATACTAACATATCCTACTGATATAAGAAATTGGAAGTTACAAGAAAAAAATGACAATGTCAAGTATTAACGAAAAAAAATAAAATTATGAAAAAGATATATATAGAAAATTCAAAGTTTATGGAATACATAGATGAATTAGCAACACAAATAACAGAAGAAAGATTTGGGGAAGAAACATTTGCGTATTCAAGTGAAGTAGGGCAAGAAGATACTTTAATGTTTACAGAAAAGGCACACGATTTTTATAATGAAGTGTATGATGAGTATGAAACATTAACTAATAATCTATTAGGTGTATATAGTAGTAATGAATTATATAATAAGAAATGAATGATTACGATAGAGAACCATACCAAGATCAAGTAGATCAAACACAATGTAAATTCTGTGGAGAAGATACGGACAAAGACTTTTGTTCCAAGTCATGTATGAAAGCATTCTTCAACGATTAATAACTTAAAACTAAAATTATGAGAATAAAAATAGAAGATTACTATGGTAATGATATAGTAGAATTAAGAATAAAAAAAGAATTATTTAAATTACATGGAGATATTCTTATTGATGATATTATAGAAACAGATGAATATAATGTAGCCGATATAGATGAAGATGAGAATGGAGAATATGTAAGGGTACAACTAACTAACGATTTGCATAAGTGAAAAAAATTTACTATATTGCATTAACTTTAAAACTAAAACTATGAAACAATTACCGGAAGATATTATAGCGACTAACGATAAGATCGCAGATGCAAAAGAACTATTAAGAGAAAATGGATATTATATATATACCTTATATCATGTTGATGATGTGAAATCTATGTATGATTGTACTGACTCACAAGCTATGGAGATAATAGAGTTTGCAATAGACAATGATGGAACTGCAAATCAAATATGGGAAAACATGAGATACTTTGCTGAATATATGGGACTCAAGGAAAAAGAAGATTAATAACTTAAAACTAAAATTATGGACAAGAAAAAAACTGCATATCAAGATATATTACAAAAGATACAATACTATATGGATAACCCACACAAAAACCCTAATGATGTATTTGATTACGAGGGAGATCCGGTGGAAATTATTAACGATAAAAACTAAAATTATGTCAATAGATAATAGAATATTTGCTCATTATAGAGATAAGCAAGAAGAAATAAAAAAAGCTAAAGGACTACTAATTGAGAATGGTATGTTAGTATTAACAAAAGAAAATAGAAGAAGTTTTATAAACAAACTACAAGAAGAAATAGAATGGTATAGAACTTATGGAGAGTATGTAAATTCTCACTTTCCTAATGTAGACGCAGACGCATCTTCTTATGCAGACGGAGACACAGAATAAATAATATGGAAGAATATTTAGATCATAAGATTGGACAAAAGAATATCGGCTACACTCCTAGAGAAGATATAGAAATGGATATAGCTATGGATACAGACTTAAATAAAATATATAATTTAGGGTATCTTGATGCACTTTTAGATATTAGAAAAAAGATGAATAAAATAAACTTAAATAAATAATATGGATCTATTTGGAAAAATAACAATACTTTTTGTATTCCTTTGGATAATAGTAATGAT
>Ga0070747_1000769_pt1 | contig 15633 bp, 16 predicted proteins | sample VirMetDEL_Mar_31_FD_77321 | JGI IMG/M metagenome (GOLD analysis project Ga0070747, IMG submission 77321) | Aqueous microbial communities from the Delaware River and Bay under freshwater to marine salinity gradient to study organic matter... | ecosystem: Environmental > Aquatic > Marine > Coastal... | reverse complement strand
GCTGTAGCCGCGTCTTCCTTCTCGGTATGGTTTCCCGTTTGTTGCCAGGGTAGCTTCTTTGCGTAAACGCCACACAGTCCTCTGACCTAAGTCAGTCTCATACTGCAGTTCTTCGATGGATTTGTCCCAGTCAACATCAGGCCAGTCTTTCAGTTGTTCTTTCTTACGACCGGCTTTACGTCCAGATATGGCGACGAAGGATGACGTATAGCTTAGGTAGTACACTATACGAAGCTGTCTCCTCCGCCACCGTATGCTTTCTGCTGACCGATCGGACAGCGCACCTTTAGCCAGGTATGGCGCTGGTATCGGGCAGTGCAAAAACTGATCCTCTTGTTTGGACCAGGGTTGCTGAGCCCTTGCGGGTCTTCTCTGGTCCTTTTTTTTCATTAGTGTTTTGCTTTGGCGATGAATCGCTGGAATCTGAAGTCCCGGGTTACAGGGACGCTGTTGCCTTCGCCTTTCCTCGCCTTAGCCAGGCAGAAGAACTGGTCAGGCATAATCATTGACTTGGGCATGTCTCCTTTGCCTTTTACAGCATCAGATATTGCTGCCTTATCCATCGTATTGGTAACACCTATAGCTGCCACCATATTTTTCCCGATACCTTTCGCTATTCCTATATCTTGCATTGTAAGGACGCTGCGTGTCTGCGCGTCGTTAACAGCCTGAGCGAGCACCAGTAATGGTATACCGGTGTCTTCAGAGAACTTCACGCAACCGGTCGCACTTACTTCCCACGCAAAAGCCCTGTCGCTACTTGAGTTACCACCGCCGCTGACGTCCGCCATAGACCCTAGCCAGTCAAGGACCATGAACGTAGGCAGATGCCCGTAGTTCTTCTCGTAGCGAAGTGCTTCACGCTCCAATATACTGCGAGCGTGCATACCTTCTTCAGCTGATACTTTGGCGACGTGCATACGCTCGGTTATCGTGGCAAGCACTTCTTCTACTTTACCAAGTTTGTAGCTCATACCCGGGGCCATTGCTACCTCTTGTTTGAGCTGCTCTACGTTTTCACAGTCTTGAACGATGTTAATAGGTATTCCGGCTGCGTTTGAAACTGTTCTGCATATGTATTCTCGAGGCCAAAGTTCTGTGGATACTATAAGCGGCCAGCCATCGTTGACGCTAGCTTCTTGCCAGGCGCATTGTCCTGCTGCAATTGATTTGCCACCTCCAGTCCCTCCGAATAATAAATAGCACTCACCTTTACCCCAGCCTCCATTCAAGCAGTCATCCAGTCCTGATATGCCTGTCGGACGTCTGGCGACTCTTTCCAAGCTTTTGCTCGTCATGAACTGACTCATCATGTCATCTTCTTCAGACACAGTAGCTGCGGCCGCTGCAGCAAGCGCCATTTGCACAACGGTAACTGACTCGTGGACGTCAGGCACATCTTCCATCTGCAGCCTACGCGCCGCTTTCTTGGCTCGCTGGCTTCCATACCAGGCTTCGAAGTACGGCCGGACACAATAGTGCTCTTTGGTGTACACGGGGTCCTGGAGCTCTCTGAGGAGCGCCATGGCACTTGCTATAGTTTCTTCCTCAGATCCCTCTTCTCTGGCAGCAGAGTTAAGATACGTGCGAAGAAACTCAGTCGTGGGAGGAGTGTCTACTGTTCCACCTATACGAGTGATGACTTTCGTCGCGTTGATGATGGCGCCCATGACCAACGCATACTCCTCCCGGCGGAAGTCGGCAGGTGTGACAGGAACGATCAGCATAGTGCAACGCCACACGTAGTCGTGCATCGCGGCATGGAGCAAGTAGAACTCATAGTCCTCACGGTTGTCCGTGAGCCACTGCAGCATTTCAGGAGTCAGCTGTGCCATCTGTATCTTTAGGTTCCCTTATATAGCTAGGCTCTCTAAGGATGAGTTTTATTCTCAGGTGGTCAGCGATTTCTGTGAGCGCTCTAGACAGATGCAGATACAGCACCGACAGTTCTTCTGGGGTATGGTCAACTAGCTTTACTTCTCCTAGTTCATACTCTGCAGCTTCTTTTGCTATGTCTTCCCAGTTGGGTATAGCTTCTTTGATTTCTTTACGTATTACCATATTTTTGTTTAGTTTTGTTAAAGTGTTTAGCAATTCCTTCGTAATTCAGCCCCCGGTGCTCCAGCCACATTGTCACTCTTTTGTCTGCTTTCATACGGCCTAGTAGCTCGTAGGCCATGAAGAAGCAGTTCTCGAATTCCAGGCGGTTGAACGACAACAGGTATCTTACCTCTACAGGGTAAGACGTCGCCGACGATAAGTCAGTGACGCCAGCTCCATCAAGCTCCTTCTTGAATCTTTGGTATTCAAAGTCCATCCTTTCTAGGAATAGAGCTTTGCACCGCTTCTCAGTCACTACTTCGTAAGGTACTTGCAAGTAGTTGCTGAGGGCCTTAGTCAGATACTTTATCGAGAACAGCATGTTTGGCATTGGACCGTCCGGGTGCTTGTTGTATCTCGCCCAGTCGAATACGGCGGCCATTATAATGTCAGACCGCACGTCCCAGTCTTGCACAACTACAGACATTTTCTCCATGCGTGGCCGCATCAAGTGACTGAGTCGTTCTACATTCAGGGCTCCTTTAGCCCCGGCTCGTTCTAATAATTCTTTCTTTTGGTATACATAATTGGATAGCAAGCTATCCACGAGGTTTTCGTCTATCATTCTTTGTGTAGGATTTTTTCCAGGTCTGGGTATGGGTTTTTGCAACGCCCTGGGATAGCCCACGGCATGACTACCCCCATATCTCTCGCCATCTCACGCGTAATTGACGCAAACTCTTTAGCCTTATCTTTCTTTGATGCCTCAGAGAACTGTTCCCAAATAGGCCAGCCTCCCATAGACGCCGGCTTTACGGGTATGGCGACAGTGAATGCCGGGTCGTAGAATGTCTTTCCTAGGCGTTCATTGAAGTGGATCACTAGGTGGCAAGGCACACCGAACTGACTACGCAAGAGCATATGCCGCACCTGCTTGTGCTTGATCTTGTCTTTTACGATACGAAAGCCGGGCTGGGTGCATACTTTTGCTTCCCAGATGAACTGCTTACCGTTGGCCAATACACCCTCGAAGTCAGGAAGTGAAGACACCTGCATAGGAAACTTCGACCCTTTCATCATGACGGACGCAACAGGGTATCTACCCATCGTTGCTACGCCGCGCTTCTCGAGCCTCTTTGTGGCATCCATCAGGACTTGCTCGAAGTTACGGCCTTTCCCGGATGCACTACCGGCTAGGTCACCTGGCGTAATTGCTGGCGCACCTAAGTCCGACGCTGCAAAGTTTAGGTTATGCAGCTGCGTTGCTTCGTGCGTGAACTTCAATAGCTCTCCTACGCTTGCTTTTTCCACTTCTATTTTAGATGTAAGCACGCTGCTATTCGCTACTAAATTACCACCTTCTACAGACAGAATTACGTTACCTCCCGTGCATGTGACGCAGATCGTGTGCTTGCCTTTACCGAATGCCGGGAAGGCTTTTTCTAGGTTACTTTTTTTGGGCATTTTATTGTTTGTTTCTGTAATCATGCATTACGCGAGCAATTCGTTGGTCTATACTACCGTCGCGGCACATAGAAGCATCTGGTAATGTATCTGTTTTTCCCAGGCTATGCTTAGACCAAATATCATTATTTTTGCTATCTTTAAACTTCTGACAATAGTGCAAAATAGGCGCTATCATGTTTTCTCTTACGCTGAGTGTCTCGACGTCTTTACTTGTTGTCTTAACTCTATCCCAATCGTTGCAAAGTCCGAAGTTTTCTATGGAGCGCCGAGTAATCCCGGCGTCGTTAATTGCGGCTACAAACCCAAACATTTCCGACGTCCAAATATTGTAATTTTGGCGGTGCTCGACGGTCCGATCATAGTATGGTTTAATTATTTTTCTAAGCGTTCGCATGCTGCAAGCAACAGGGAACATAAGAGAGTCGTCGTCTCCGCGCCAAGTATTTCCCATTTTTGATCCCCTACGCTTGTGGTTTTTCCACAATTGCCCGAGGAATATATTATCTGCTACATCCAACGAATTTACGTTTAAATTACTGTCGAATAACATGTCAGTGTCAAGCTGCAGTATTTTGCTGTCGGGGGCTATACCTAAGTTTAGGTTTAAACATTGCAAAGCAAACGGCCGGTTGAGTGGGCGGTAAATATGGCGCCTACCATTATTTTTTATAGTTATGTTTTCTGGGCATACTAATGTGTAACCAGTTTTGCTACCTTGCGGTTCTAAATTTGGGAATCGGCGGTCTAGCGACAAGAGACGAATTACTGTGGCGTCTATCCCGTGTTTTTTTATCGAGAAATCGAGTATGTCGCCCATTTTACCAAATTTTATATTATTACCAGCGCTGTAAACAATGTAACACTTACTATCAATAGGCGGTGTTTTATTATTGAGCCAGTAAGCGTTTTTAGCTAGTTCTTCATTATTGGACATGAGTCTAAGTCGTGCGCGTCTTCTATCTCTACGTCTTTAATCTCTTTGTCGCCTGACTTGAATGCGAATATCATTTGTCGGACTCTCCCTCATCTATAAGTTCGTAGTCTGCTTTGAAGTGCTGGCGTATGAAGTTTTCGGGCCGTATACCGACCCAATCTTTTTCTTCTAGGTCATACGCGTCTGATTGGTCAAAGCATCTGAAGCCAAACTTCTGCAACGTAATGGCGTTACATTCAGATTGGAAGTTGGCGTAGATGCGATCGATGTCAGCGATTATATACGCGGCGGCTTTTATCAGGTTCTCTACTTTGACGTGCGACGGCTTGAACGAATCTATATGATACGGCCAGCAGAAAGGTGGGTGATTTTTCTGCCAGTCACCTGCCGTCAAAGCATAAGCGATACCAGCTTTGTGCAAGTCACCCGGTCTACCTTCTTCTGTAGTTTCTGGGTCCCAGAATTCTTTTTGCAGTTCCCTTTCTTTTTCTACAAGGCTTAGCCCATCTTTGTGTGCGTGTCTTTCTTTGGCAACGAGGCCAATTCCGTCTTGTGTGTTTAGTATATTGTTGTTCATGTTTTTATTTATTTGCATATGCAATAGACAATTACGCAGATAATTAAAGCAAATATGAGCGCCGTTAAAATGGCTGCTCCGTTAAGTAGTATTACTTCAATATCTTCGTTGTCTTTGTAGTGTTTATCCCAATTCTCTTTTAGTGTCTTTAGCTCAGATTCATCTTTCATCCTTTGGGGTTTTTCCCGGTCGGCTGTCATATATGGTTTTACTTGGTTTGTGCACAGGCGTGATCATCATGGGAGTCCATCCGCCCATAGACGAGTGTCCCACCCATATCCTAGGCAATAGAAGATTATGATACTCTTCAGGGCTGCGAGGAATCTGCCACACTTGCAGTTGTTTGTTCGTCTCCATCGTTACTATAAGCGCCCAGGATTATTTCCCGGGCCCGGTCGGAACTTTCTACGAACTCAATGTCGTATCCAATTTCCTTGTAAGCCTTGTGCCTCGCCCAGCACTCCCCTACAATACCGCGGTATGGTGGGTTAGCTCTTGTTTCCATCTCTTGGTCTCTACATTCGAACACGAAGTCTACCATGACGCCGTAGTTCTTATTGGGGCGAGTTTGCAGTAGCCGTCCTGGTTTCTGGATAGCTGTAGTATTGGCTCCGCCTCCTGCCAGGTTGAGTACCACCTTCAGGTCAGGGAATGTAACTCCCTGAACGTAGATGTTTGACGCCAGTACACGTATGATTTCGTTGTTTGCTATTCCGGCTGTAACTGCGTCGCGCTCCTTGGCCTTCAGCCGCTTGGCCATAGCGATGGTGCCTACTTCAGGCATAGCGTTCTCCAGGTAGAATAACGCTTGTTTCTCATCTTTGATAAATGCCATGGTCTGCCAGTCGTTTGGTATGACGTCCTCCACTAGTTTTTTAACTAGGGCGGCAGTCCTCGATGACTGAGTGAGTAGCCGCTTATACACAATGTCCCGGTCCATATAGCGGCCTGGTAATGTGTCTTTACTGAACGGTACCTTCACCATTATCACTTTTAACGGCGCGATGGCTTTCCACTCTACAGCTTGACGGTAGGTTACGTTGGATATGATTGGACCTATGAGCCCTACAATAAGCCTGTCTTTCTGGTCGAACCTACCATTAAGCGTAGCCCCAAACCCATACTTGCGGGCTCGGTTAAATGCTGCGATTTTAGGTAGTCTCTCGTCTGACACAGCGGCGTGAGGCTCATCGATTATCAGAATCTCCGTGGTGTCGTGGTCCATCTTATGCAGAGAATCGATCGAGCATATTGTGATACCATCGCTTTGCTTGCTGTTTCTAGACCCAGTGTAGACTCCTTTTATTTCTCGGTGCGGTAATACATCGAGGAAGTGCTGGTGCAGTTGCTTGCATAAATCAACTCCCGGAGCTGTGACAACGATAGTAGCATTTGGGAATGCCCTGGCTATTGCTGTCATACCGTAGCTCTTACCAAATCTGGTCGGAGCTCCTAAGAGTCCTGAGTTACCAGTCTTTAGAGCATCAGTGATCCAGTCTTTTTGAAATGGCCTTAGTCCTGTCAAAGCAGAACCATAGTTTGGTTCGTCTAAGACTGGGCGGCGAACATCGTGCAGTGTGACTTCGTGGTTGAGACTCCTAAGATGCTTAGTTAAGTCTTGCCAGAAACCTTGGTGCGTATGTAGAGCTGCTTGACCACGGTCAGAGGTCAGAGAATACATCGGTTCTTTTATGTTATCAAATCTAGTGCGTCCTCCTTGCTTTATCATCTGACGATAAGATAACGTCAGGAATTCCCGGACCACTGGGTGGTCAGGTAAAATAGTTAATCCCCCCTCGTCGCGCGCTAGTGTGAATTGCAGTTGCATCGGTTTGCTTCCTCTGTCTGATTTGTAGTAATTAAGTATTTCTTGTAGCTGAGCTTCTTCTTCTTGTAGCTGAGCTTCTATTTTATTATTTTTCTGGATTTCTTGGTTATTCATTTTTACCGGTGGTTTCTGCACCGCTGTCGGGCGCTATGTAAGATTGTTTTATTTCAAACCTACCGTAAAGGTAGTGTTGTCCCCACTCTGACATCCCTAGATGTTCACCTATATGCTCGATCATAGCGTCGAACTCATCTTCTTCCGGGGCTCTGGTAAACCTCCCGGCGCCATCTAGACCAGGCGGGACATGCTTTGATAGCGTAAACCGCATTTCAAATGCTTGTCCCGAAGGTAGTGACTCAAACTTTTCGGTGGTCATAGGACCTCCTGCGCCTCGCCTGAACTTGCGGTTGTATGTCGATACACGTTTTACGGAGTACCAGTGACAAGGAATAATAGCACTCGTAGCTACATCTCCTAACCCCAAAGCATCGCGAGCTTCTAGAAACGCCCAGTTCCACCGTTGCATAGGCGTAGACAAATAAATTTTATCAGGGTCTTCGTCTTTTGGTGGTTTGAGGCGTATAAACACCCTTTGAGGGCTGCCGTCTTTTTTGCCGCTGTGTTTCGCAGCCAGCAGAGGGGACAGTAGTTTAAGGTCGCGCGCTATTAACATGCACTAATCGTTGACCTTTAGGATCAATATGGCAAGTATATAGTAGCAGGTAAAGAAGTAGAGCTAGCGGCTCCCGTTAAGGAGCCGCTAGCTTACGCTGCGGTCTAGTCTGGTATTTCTATTGTGTCGCTGAATGCGTCAATCAATACAGTCGAGTGGTCACATACAATCATTTGCAGTGTTCCTTCTTCTCCGATCTGCTGCAGCATGTCTGCCATACTACGCTGTGCTTCTACGTCAAGGTGAGTGGTAGGCTCGTCGAGGACAAGCAGTCCCACCTCGGGCATGATCATAGCGTGGATGGCTCGTAGCGTAGCCACAGCCAGACGAACCTTCTGCCCCCCGGACATACGGCTTTGCGGCATCCACACCTCGTCAGAGCGGTCAGTTCGCAGGAACTCGTAGCTCAGAGGTATCTCTTCTGAGGGAGCAACCATGAAGTCAGCACCACTCTCTGCCAGGTAGTCAGCGGCTAAACGCGCAATCTTACCGAACTTGTAGTTGAGATACTCTAGGCTAGCTCCATTAGGTCTGAATGTATCGCGCAGCCTGGCAAGGTCATCCGCTAGCTTCAGCCGGTGCTTCTGCTCTGCAGTTCTTAGCGACAGCTCGTCAACCTTACGGCTCGCGGCTTTCAGCGCTTCATTAGCTGCATCTTTACGCCCTACGGCTTCGTCACGTTCTTTCTGCTTATTTTCCAAGTCTGTTGTCACATCAGCAACGTCATTCACAGTAAGCACATCAGTAGCGTCCTTGAGGGGGTTGCTCTCCGATGCTCGCACTATGTTAATATGCGACTGTAGAGCTTTCTCGGCGTTACTAAGCCTGTACTTAGCTGCGTCGTGGTCAGCTAGTATACGCGTGAATACATCTAGCTCCTGGGAAAGCTCCTTAGCTTTCTTCGTGTTTTCTAGAAGCAACCAATCGTTACCGTCACTCCATTGACTTTTCTCCAGGGTTTCTTTTGCGTCCACCATGGCTTGCTCGCTAATTTTTCGCTGCTCCGAGGTAGTTTCGCTCAGGCCTGAAGTTTGCTGCCGGTGCTTTGTTACTACGTCTTGCAGCCGGTTGGCTTCTGAAGCGTGGATAGTGAATGCTTTCTGATCTTCTCGCAGCTTAGCAAGATCCGTCTCAACCCTACTTTTATCAGTTAAGACAAGCGTAACTTTAAGACGTTTTAAATCGTCGTCAACGCTGAGATATTTCTTCCCGGTCGCATCAGTCTCTTTTACTTTGTCTTCCAGTTTAGACTGCAGAAGCTTTACTTTCTCTGCTGCTTTCTCGCCTAGTGGTGTAAGTGCAGCGACTCTATCCTCAGCTTCGGCGATGGTGCGTGTCAGAAACTCACCGTCAGGATCGTCAGCACCACACACTGGGCAACCGCAGTCGCCGTCAAGGTGCTGAGCATCGATACCATCTTTAATCTTCTTCCTGACATCGAGGTCAGTTTTCCAACTAAGGTAGTCGTCGCGATATTGCTGGTGCGCTTTTTTAGCAGCTTCCAGCTCTACTCTAATCTCGGCTTCATCTTTGATTGCTGCTTTACTGGCGGCAAGCAAGTCAGGTAACTCGGTTTCAAGTTTAGCTTTACGCTCAATGTCTGCGAGTGTTGATGTGCACACCTGTATTAGGGACGCAGGATCATCACCAGCTTCCCCGTGCGCAGCTAGCTTAGCTTCTGCCGCGCGCAGCTCAACGAACTTCTCGGCAGTCTCTTTGTGGCTTCTTACTAGAGCATACAGGTCCTGGTAGTCAGTAGTTGCTTTAAACCAAGCATTCTTCCTGAGAGTAGCAGCTTCGATTTGCGCCCGGGTATCTTCCAGGACTAGCTTTTGTGCAGCTAGTTGCTCATCCCCATTCTCCGCGTCCATGTCTGGTATAGCCGCTATACGCTGCTTGATCCTGCGTAAGCTGTCGTCAGCCTCGTCCTGTTCGTTGAACAAGCTGGATAGCTTTCGCATATCGCGCAGTGGCTCGGCTACGTCAGGGAATGACTTTAGTGCTTGGTCTACGGTGTCGAAGTATTCTGCTGCTTCGTTGTAGGCAGAGTCAGCAGCGTCGCGCACAGCCCCAAGGTCCTGCACTGAGTCCGCGATGTGGGCTCTGTGAGTCTCGGCAATGTTACCTATCTTAGCCAGGTGACCCAGCATAAGGAGCTTCGTGTAGAAGCCCCGGCGATCGGTCTCTTGCTTGAACATGTGGTTCATCTCGCCCTGACTAATGAATACAGTCGAGTTGATGGCTTTCTTATCTACTCCCAGGATATCGAATAGCAGCGCGGCTACTTTCTTTTCCGAGGTAATTGGCTTATCGTCTCCATCCCAGTATAACTTACGAGATGTAGTCGTAGGTGTGATCCTACGCACAATACGCCCGTGCTTACCGTCAGCGACGAACTCCACTTCGACCTGCGCAGCCTTGGGTGGCTTGTCTTCTCCTGATCTACGGATAAACTCACGGAGAGCATCCGGGTGATCAATTGTCCCGGTCAGCGCTAGTTGCAGCGCTTGCAGGACAGTGGACTTTCCTTTGCCGTTGGGGCCAGAAAGTCCAATGACGTACCCATTGAACTTGTCGTCGATCTTTTTGTGGCGACCGAAGTCGCTCATCTTAATTGATTTGATTTGGATCATTTTATTGATTTTGGGTTAGTCGTCTTCGCGGACGCCGGTTGATGACAGCTCTTTCTCGATGTATTCGGCAATGATACCGTCAGCATCTGTGTCTCCACGGTGCAGCAGCGCTAAGGCTGTAGCTTGTAGCTCATGGTCTTCAGACTGGCTGAACAGCTTTGTCACGAAGTGATCCATTCCTAGCTCCTCTTCGCCGTCGTCTGTTTCTCTAGCTACGACACCTTTGATGGCAGGCAGCGGGTAACAACGTATGATAGCTCTCTGCGCGTCCAGCATGGAGTGCAGACGGTTAATGGTCTGTGTCAGCTCTCTGTTGAAGTGCACGACCACCACTGGGTGTTGATCGGCGACCGGCTCGACTTTAGCTATAAACTTGTCGAGGTCTACCCCAGTCTCGATGTTACCAGTGAGGAACGGCCTGATGGGCGTTGATACTACTTCTTCGAGCGTGACATCATCTTCGTCTAGCTTCCATAGGTAGAACCCTTTATCAGTCGGCTCGGAGGCAGAACACATCTCGGTAGAACCCGGGTAAGCTACGATGCAGTCACCACCACCGGGGCGGGACCGGCTTACGTGCCCGCGGATGTGTATGTCTCCCAGGAGCCAGGCCTTGTTCTCCTTGGCTATAGGAAATTCCTTATAGCTGAGGGGATTGTCCAGCCCAGCATAGAAAGGCACAACCCCCTCCACGAGACCGTGGTAGAGGACGACGTCAGCGCCGCGTGCCTGCACTTCTATAGATGCCATGTCGCGGCGGAACCCGCCAGCGTTGTATGGGTGAATACCCGTAAACGTGTATCCTTTAAACGAGGCTGTTTCGCCATCAATGGGGACTATACCTAAGTCGGTCGTTAATCGCTCGGGGAACAAGGTAGACAACCAGGTAGGGTCGCACCAGTCGTGGTTACCAGTTACGGCAAACATAGTCTTACCGTAAGCTTTAATTATGTTGTCGATCTTCATCAGCTGCCCGATCACCCGGGGGCTAGGACGTGGTCTGTCAAAGATGTCACCTACGAGCACCAACAAATCTGCCTTCTCGCACGCGTATTTAACCGTATGCTCGAAGGCAGTGTAAAAGTCAATGCCACGGCGGGCCGTGGCATATTGTGAGTCTCGTAAATGTGTGTCTGCTATATGTGCTATTAGAATGGGGCTTTTTGTGGTTTCTTTCGGTTCCATGTTTCGTTGGGTTGGAAGTTTTCTGTAATTTTTGCGAATAGTTCTTGGTTCGCCATCATAAGACGGCGAGCTTCTCCGGCGAGTTCGTCGCACACTTCTTGCCCTGGTATTGTATTCCTGGGTGTGCACATTGGTGTGACGCATACGTGCCTGGCCATCATGGACCACCGCAGCCATAGGTCGCGGTCTTTTTTACGGTGCACGAGTGGGTCTCCATCTTCATCGAACAACAGAGCTTGCGCCACGTTGGATCGATCGTTATACCATAGGACAGTAGGTCGGTCAGGGCCATCGAGGCAATTGATCGCCCCACCTTTGTCAGCTATGTTGTATAACTCTGCTGCGTCTGTTCTCGCCGACTCTTTAACGGCTTCAGCTCTCTCCGCTAGGATCGAGTGAATACCGTCTAAGAATGCTGACATCTCACAGCGCTGCACGGTGGAACCGTGAGTGCCGTTTACGATTGTGCGAGTGTCGACTATGCGCCTAGTATCCTCAACCAAGTCGATTGTTTGGATCAGAGCGGCGTAGCCTCCCCATCCTTTAGCGCAGCCGGAGCCGTCTGTGTAAAGTATGTAGTCATGCTCTAGTGGATCTGGTGCTACAGTTTGTAACCACGCGAATACATTAGTATGACTTTCTTTTACTTCATCTAAGGGAACCTCGAGAGAATCCCACCATCCAGTATCCCGGCGCCACTTGTGCCGGGTCCATTCATCTGGAGTTTTCACTAATCTTTGTCTCCTTCGTCGTCGCCAGGTATGTAGGAGTCGTCTGCATTTTCGGCAATAGCCATTGCGTCAGATCCGCTTACAGCACCTGATGTTACTTGCGAAGAGTTGGACTCTTGCCTTGCAAGCATACGCGCCGCATTTTGACGCTGACATTCTTCTTGCATTTTAGCGACAAGAGGACTTGCGATCTTGTCTACAACTTCTTGCTGAATCATTGCCGGGGCGTTTGCTTTCATATTTTGGCTTAGAGCGCCTGGGAATGAACTGCTGCCTGTAGTCTGCGTAAAATGCTCAGATTCTCCTCTGACAATCCTTACATCCCAATAGATTCTTATGTCATCTTGGGACGCACCTCTAGAAGCTTCGTGGAATTTTATAGTCGGTGCCATCAAATCAGCTATGGCTTTGATGGTTTTTATGTCTGACGATGTAATCAGATCTGATGCCTCACTAGTCGCAGATGTCTTCTCCGGCTTCTGCGTTGAATCTGTCTTCAATGCTGGCTCTGTTTTCTTCGTCGTCGATTTCTTTTTCGGTGGGTGGTTGTTGCTCATTTTTTATTTCTCGTATTTTATCGCCTTGCGCGCGTGTCCAGTTTAAGTAAGCTCCTACACGAGCTTTACCGAACCTGTCAGCAGGTTCATTTTCTAATAGTGTAGTTGCGTGTGATCTAGCCATGACTGAAGAACATCAATTTGTCTACGATTTATTGAGCGAACTGCGGAAGGATCCGCAGCGGCGGCTTGAAGTTTCCAAGCGCCTCGTCGACATAGACAAGATAAACCAAGACATCACGGATGGCAAGGCATCACTAAATGATCTTACTGCAGCTGAGGCAGACTTAGTGCCTTTATGTGGTTTTAACTTCGGCCTTCTTATGCCGCGTGTGTTTCCTCGTTACCCGTTTGATGCACCTTTGGATTTCTCTTCTAGGCCTTTCATGTTTGCTATGACCTCCATGGCTCCTAATAGTGTGGTAACACTGAAGGCAGGCCGCCAGGTTGGTAAGTGCGCGAGCGGCGACACAGAGGTCGTCACTCGCGCAGGAAATACCACTCTGGCGGAATTATTTGCCGACGGTGCGCCAGTTTAAGTTAGCAATCTACGGTAGTCACTGACTACTTCGCTGCCTTTGCGCTCTATGTAAGCAGGGTCAAATACCTCAGCGCACCCGGCTTCGAATATCATCTTGTCATACAGCGTGTCTATTATATGCTGAGCAAACCTATACTGAGCACCAGGACTAGCTAGCGTCCATTTGGTGATCATACTAAGTATTAGCTCTCGTGACATACCAGCGGCATGCCCACAGTCTTGCAGTAGGTCACGCACGTAGGCTCCCCTAGCATTAACCAAACGGTCAGCTAAAGTGTCTCTGTGGTGTTTCTGCAGTAGAGGCCAGCTTTTCTTTATCCAGCCTATCCTGTCCAGGAACGTATCTTGCATATCCTCAGAAAGCCTATTGACCCGGGCAAATACTCCGGACACTCGGCAATCCCATTTCTTGCTGTCGATAATACACATGTTGTGTATGTTACCTGGTTTGGCGTCTATAATCATACGCCGGCAGACTACCACATAGTTGGAGTGGTCTGCGGCTGAGGCACCTGCGTGCCCTTCTATACACGACACCAGGCTCCACTCATCGTCTCCTAGAGCTTCTCGAGCTTCACGTAGAAACTCGTCGCGGTCTACTTCGACGTGTGTGTTTACCTCTTTGACATGGTCTTCTACGACATCTCTGCGCTTGTCGACAAATTTGCCGTGCCTGTCAAAGATGTCCCACTTATCCGTATCGCTACGAAGTAGGAACCATTTGTAACATCCGTACATAGCCATACTGGTTTTCCATTCATCGGCCTCTTTGGCTGATAAGCGGTAAACCGCTACGTCTGGCTGCGTCGGGTCTTCAGATACAGCTTGCATGCTGTAAAGGCCCGGCAATAATGGCGCCGGGCGATCCGTTAATTCATCTTGTAATATTGTATTCAATTGTTGGTTCGGGACAACCATACATCAATTGGAGCAGGCATCAAGCCTGTTGAACACCCCTATTAATGCCCCATTGTCCACTCAGGGGAAGTCACTGCGCTGCTAGCCCCAGCAGGGGCTGGCTGTGTTCACGCTATATTTATGGGCCCTCGCCGCCGAAGCTTGCAAGGATTAACTTCTTGACGCTATCACACCATACACTTAGGAATGAGTCCTATGCTGCTGGATAATGAAATAGCTGAAGAGCGGTCCGTGGAGCATCTTAACCATGAGGTTCTGGCTCCGAATGGTAAATTCGTAAAGGTCACACACGTATGCAAGACCATACCTATGGAGGTATGGAGAATGCAAACAGCTTCCGGGCGCACTCTTGAGTGCGCTGGTAAACATTTGGTGGTAACGAATAGGAATTTACCTCCTCTGCCGGTGGACCAACTCCGGCGCGGGAATAATGTGTTAACCCTGGATGGGTTTTCGCCTATAGTCAGCCTTATAAACACAGGCGAAAAGCGAGAGCTTTACGACCTGAAAGTTGATAGCGCTGACCATCTTTATTATACTGGCGGTATTGCCAGCCACAACTCTACAGGGCTCGGTGCTGCCGAGCTCTTTAAATTCAATGTCTTTCCCAACTACAGATCGATTTATCTGACTCCACTTAAGGAGCACTCGAAAACGATCGCTGATACGCTAATGAACTTACAAAGGGGATCTGTGTATCCCCCGGAGTATTTTACATCCAGAGGCTACCGAAATAACCTTTACTACAAAGAGTCACCAAAAGGCGGCTTCATAAAGCTATTACACATTTTGACAGACCCCACAAAAATTCGTGGTAACTCTGTTCCTGCCGTAGTTATTGATGAAGCCCAGGACTTCGACCCGGAGCACTTACCGGAAATTGAGCAGGTGCAGAAAGCTTTTCGTAGGAGCCGAACTACTATCTTTGCGGGGACGTCTAAGGGTTTAGATTCATGCCTGGAGGCTCAATACCGTTTAGGCAGTATGGGCGTGTGGCATATACCGTGCACGTGTAAAGATAAGTTTCACTCGATGGATCCTGGAGATGCTGCGCAGATAGAAGCTATGCTGTCCGTGGATGGACTGAGATGCCCATACAATAAGTCCAGACTCTTAGATCCTATGAGTGGAGAGTTTGTGCACGGTAACCGCGCCAAGCTCAACCTGAACATGCCCAGTTTCCACTTACCCCAGGTCATCGTCCCTGAGTATGCGCAAGGAGCGGACTTTTCTGATATATGGAAAGATTATAAACGATACCCTATAAAGAAGTTTCTTATGGAGGTGTGGGGGCTTGCTGTCGACTCTGGATTGACAGAGCTTACCGAGAGGGAGTTGAAGGACTGTTGCACGGACAAGACGTTTGCGCAAACGCAGGAAGATTACCTGTCGGGTAAAGTGAGATACGTGAAAGTGTTCTCTGGTGTAGACTGGGGCGGATCAGACTGGGAGCCTGCTTACAGGTCCAAGCTGTCCTACACAGTGCACACGATATGGGGAATGCGTAACGACGGAACGCTCGACCTTATCTACGCTTACCGTTACGCAG
>Ga0070747_1000768_pt1 | contig 15648 bp, 19 predicted proteins | sample VirMetDEL_Mar_31_FD_77321 | JGI IMG/M metagenome (GOLD analysis project Ga0070747, IMG submission 77321) | Aqueous microbial communities from the Delaware River and Bay under freshwater to marine salinity gradient to study organic matter... | ecosystem: Environmental > Aquatic > Marine > Coastal... | reverse complement strand
GCCCGCAAGTCTTGCGCGCGCCCCCCTAGTGAAACGTTCCAGGTTACCTGGAAGGGGGGCGCGCGCATGTAGGAATAGAGTCCCGGAATAGAGGCTAGATGGAATGTTGTAAGGGAAGCTTGTTTGTCTGTGTCGATTGTAGGGGGTGGCGTCGGTGAGACAGGAGCTTGGCCATGTTTGTCACAAACAATACAGCTCAAAAATATTATTAAAAAAATTTACAAAAAAAGTACGCATGGTATAATAATATCTCATAAAAAGGAGGCATAAAATGAATGATGACAAACCTTTGTTAGCAGATGGATTCGACAGCGCCGTCTTGGGCCTGAGCCGTGGTTCGTTAGGCGCGGACGTTGTGGTGTACAGCATAGACCGTTGTATTGATGTCCTGGTCCAACGAGATGGAATGTCGGAAGAAGAGGCGATTGAGTACATGAATTTCAATGTTCTTGATGCGTTTATGGGTCCCATGACGCCTATTTTCGTGTACGAGATGGATGCTGCGGCGATAAATGAGTATGCTGATTCGGTTTAAGGATCACGGCCCGCGGGCCATGGGAGGTAGTTAATGTCGCAATTATCGTCGTCTATGGACGAGCAGGTTCTGAAGTTAGAGCTACGTTTGGCGCAGTTGGAGCGTTTGGATGCGTGCCGGGGTGGTTTCTTAGATTTTGTAAAGGCGGTGTGGCCTGAGTTTATTGCGGGCGAGCACCACCGGATAATTGCGGACAAGTTAGAGCGTGTGGCGAGTGGTGAGTTAAAGCGTTTGATTGTGAACATGCCGCCTCGTCACACGAAGAGTGAGTTTGCGAGTTTTTTGTTTCCGGCTTGGATGGTTGGAAAGAATCCTGCGATGAAGATTATCCAGGCGACGCACACCACGGAGCTTGCGGTTGGTTTTGGTCGTAAGGTTAAGAATCTTCTGGAGCGGGAGGATTATCTTGAAATATTTCCTGATGCGAAGTTGGCGGCGGATTCTAAGGCCAGTGGTCGATGGGATACTGCTCGTGGTGGCATGTATTATGCTGTTGGTGTTGGTAGTAACCTCGCTGGTCGCGGTGCTGATTTATGTATTATTGACGACCCGCACTCTGAGCAGACCGCTATGTCGAATGCTGGATTCGACGATGCCTGGGACTGGTACACAGGTGGACCAAGACAGCGTCTCCAGCCGGGGGGATCGATAGTATTGGTTATGACGCGGTGGGCGGAGAAGGATTTGACGGGTCAGTTAGTGCGTCAGATGGCCCGCGACCCCAAGGCGGACCAGTGGGAGGTGGTCGAATTTCCTATGGAGCTGCCTTCTGGCGACCCGGTTTGGCCTGAGTATTGGTCTTTGGACGATTTAACGGCGGTCAAGGCATCTATTCCGCCGGGCAAGTGGAATGCGCAGTATCAGCAGCAGCCTACGGGCGATACGAACGCAATCTTGAAGCGGGACTGGTGGCAGATCTGGGAAAAGGACAACGTGCCGAAGCTTGAGTACGTTATTCAGAGTTACGACACGGCGTTTAGTAAGAAGGAGACGGCTGACTACAGCGCCATTACGACGTGGGGTGTTTTCTATCCGGACGAGGGGACGCAGCCTAACTTGATTTTGTTGGATTCGAAGAAGGGTCGGTGGGATTTTCCGGAGCTAAAACGGATTGCGTACGAGGAATACAAGTTTTGGGACCCGGAGACGGTCATTATTGAGGCGAAAGCCACGGGTCTGCCGTTGACGCACGAATTGCGCAATATGGGAATTCCTGTGGTAAACTTTACGCCATCTAGGGGTAATGATAAGGTATCCCGTGTAAACAGCATCTCTCCGCTTCTTGAAAGCGGTATGGTCTGGGCTCCTGACACTCAGTGGGCGCATGAACTCATAGAGGAATGTGCTGCGTTTCCTAATGGCGAGCATGACGACTTGGTGGATAGTACCACACAAGCGTTGATGCGTTACCGCCAGGGCAACTTTGTACAGCTCCCGTCTGACGATTGGGAGGACGAGGATCACGACTCACGGACCTTCCGTTACTATGGGTGAAGTTGACCCTAAACGGTTAGAAGAATTCATGCAGCTTAGCCAAAAAGATCAGGCGGGTTGTTTGAATAACATATCCGACAGGTATATCCGAGAGTTGGTGATTAAAGAATTGTTCGGCGCAGAAGGCTGGCCAGGGGGTAGGACTCCGGGCGGTCTTTTGATTACAAGCGCCGTGGAACGTGCAATTAACGCATTCTCCGAGTCACCTCTGGGTAATAGAAAGGAATAACACCATGTCGAGCTTCTACAACCGTGACGCTATGGCGGACCTCATGTCTTCTTTGGCGACTTCTGCGTTAAACGCTCAGATACCTGGAGCGTCAGCCGTACAACAGGCGGCACAAGGCGTAGGGTTTACTAATCGCGACGGTGGGGGTAGGTCAGGCGCAGTAAGCGCGGGCGATGCAGGTAAGTCTAACGTAGGTATGCAGTACATTACTCCCGCCTACACTACTCAAGGAAGAATTACCCCCTTTGCTACTACCGATACAAGTTCTTCTACGTCTCAAGGCCCCGATTTATTCCAAGCCCTGTACGACATGGGCGCTTTTGACACACAAGATATTCTACCGCTAGACACTTCGAGTTTAGACACGACCGGAGGTTATGGATTTTCTGTTGGCGACATAGGGTCAAACGCAAATTTAACGGACGCAATACCTACGGTAACAACGCCGGGTTTTTCTATAGGTAACACAGACAATGCCCTCATAGGGCCAAATCGACCAGGTGTTGGGTTTTTAACTAACATGACACCTGTGTACGACGCGTCTACCTTAGACAACCAGGGTTTCCAGCTTAATCCGGGCTCCGCGTTAGTAAGCACCCCTAATTTTGATGCGTTAAACAACTTAAACATGGGCCCTTTTCAAGACGATTCCAGCATTGAAGAGATTAATGTAACCGGACAACGGCTTGATCAAGGCAACACGGTTAACCTGCCTTCGCTAAACGCACTAGATACCACTTTAGACTTAGGCGGCGGGGACGGCGGGGACGAAGATCCTAGAGAGCCCGATGCAGACCCGAGTACCTTTGAAGAGATTGTAACCACAGTCAAAGGGGGTCTTCTAGACGGGGCAAACACGGTGATCCCTGGTCTACCTTTATTTAAGGCGGGTTACGACCTTATTAAAGACCTTCCGGAAGGCGATTTTACCTCGGAAGAGTTGGACACTTTGAAGCAAGCTTCTGACGCGGCAAACGTTTACGTAGACCCTGACGCCACTTTCACCGAGGGCGGCACCGGAACCACCACAACTCCTGGCGGCGTAAACGTCCCGGGTCTTGGCATTGGCTCGTTAGGCGGGAGCCGTGGGTTTGTAGGCACGCAGGATGTTCTTGTCCCGGCAACCGGTCAGATGGGAGACATCTACTCTATCCGTCCTGGTGACACGCGGGGCAGGTTTGCTGCACCGGCGTACGTCAATCCGTACGCTCCTGTGTCAGCTCCTGGCGGTGAAATGCGCACTATGCCTATTGGTCCAATAGCCGCGGTTGATGGACTAATTCCTCAACCGGACACGTCGGGAAATTTCTCTGGAACAGCGGTCACGGACCAAGGCTCACAGACTACTGGCGCTACAGATTTTTACACGGCAAGAGATACTAACAACACAGGACAAACACTGACTGTAGGAGGCACTACAACGCCTCAGAGCATATTAGACAGCATCAATGCTGAAGACGGTTTCTCTAGAGATGAGCAGAAGCAAATAGCGGATTTGCTAAGCAGTGGCGAGATTGGCATTGGCAATGTAACGAATCAGTTTGGCGTTGAATCGGGAGACGTGGTCGAAGGTCTATTACGCGGTGGCTTCCAAACGCCTGAGCAGCTCACGGAAATGATTCGCGGTTATGGCAACGAGGGGTTTGAGGAAAAGGACTTGATTGCCGACTTGTTGAACCAGGGCCGTACTACGCCGGGAGAAGTGGCGGGGTACTACAGCGCAAATAGACCGGAGTTTGCTGATTTAACGCCTGAAGCGGTTACCGGGTATCTAGATCAAATTAACACGCAGCGCTTGCAAGATCTAAGCGACGTGGAAGTAGGCAAGCTGATCGATACCGGTCAGATGACGCCCGGTCAAGCAGTAGAAATCTATCAAACGCGTTATCCGGGTTTAAAGGAATCTGACGTGATGGCGTCTTTGAACCAGATGAAGTCTCAGAGTTTATTTGCGGCAGGCGGCGTTGTTGAGAAAGCCGACGGCATAGAGTCTTTGCTAGACAAACGGCAGCAGGCGGTCAACCGTATGCTTAGCAAAAGAGCCGTCGCGCAGTTTCGAGACGGAGGTGCCGTTGTAAAAAAGCCTTTAGCCCCCGCTAATTTTGCAGGGGGTGGAATTGCCACCAAGCTAATCCAGAAGGGTGCGGAGATGCTTGGTTTTGACGACGCGCGCCAGATAGAAATCACTCGTGAAGCGGTGGATCTGACCAATCAAATGGTAGACGCCGGTCTAGTTGACCCTCAGTTCCGAGTTAAGCTGCGTATGCCTACCTCGGGTGAGCAGTCTACACGGCAGAACACCGGTATTGAGGGTGACGAAGAAGTCTTTAACGCGGTTAACCACGCGTTGTTTTCTTACCATGCCGGTAAGAGTCCTTTAGCCCGTGCGGGTTCGCAAGCCAAAGAAATATACCAGGGCATACGTCTAGCGGGCGCGGGCAAAGACCCGGGGTCCGAGAGCCTTGATTACTTCAACAACATGTTTGGTTTTGACTTAGCGCGTCAGGGTTTGAGTCCTGAGGAAGCGAAGAACGCGATTATCGACAACATTGCGAACATCAATAACCAAGGCGCTATGTCTCGACTGCAAGCGGGCGAGCCGTTAATCGCGGGTAAAGACTTGAGCCGCACGGCTGAAGACATTCGTGGTTCTGGTCCGGACGTAAGTGCGTTTGACGTACTTGCCGGTGTGCAGGGTCTTAAAGATGGAGGCGATGTTCGTACTTTACAGCAACGCCTAGACGAAGCTACTCCCTTAGAGCGCTACACTTTTGAAACGTTAGGTTTAGAACCGGGGTTAGACCGCGGTACCTTCTTACCTTTTGCCGAGCGTCAGTCCGGTGAAAAAGAAGTAGCTTTCCCGGGCTTAATTTACGACACCTTAAAAGCCATGATGGGCCCTGGTGCCGCAGCTAAAGGGATAGACGTCACTCCTGACGAAGCCGTAGAGCTTGCTATGGAAACCATGGGTGGTGGTTCAGCTATGCCTGGCGTAGACATTGGTGCAGATGTCATGGCAGGTATGGCGGCTAAGCCAAAAGGCGGGGTGTTTGTTCCCATGCGTCCCGAAGAAGACCCGTTTAGTCCTCGTTTTAATATGTTTAATGAGCCGTCTTATTATTCGGAAGCGGGCCAAGAAACAATTCCCGCTAATTACGGAAGAATGCTTGTTGAAGCGGGTATGGACGAAGAGCTGGCCATGGATATTGCTAAGCGTGCCGAGAACTACTTTAAGAAGTCTTTTGGAACCGGGTCTGATCCGTTAAAACTAAAAATTCTAGAGGGACAGATAGACCCTAACGTCGAAGGTCTTGAGCTTAGTCCGGACTATATAATTCCTTCGGATTTGTTGATGCAGGCTAGAAAAGATTACGCCGAAGCAAAGACAGACCCGTCTAAAGCTAACTCTCCCGCTTTAATGCAATTTGAAGAAGCCTATGACCGGGCGACCAATATACGAGGCGAGGCTAATTTACCTGAGGAGGGTTATAGGTCGGCAAGAAAAGGTCTAGTGGAAGAGCAGGCGGCAAAAATGGAAGCAGAAGGGGTTAGACCCGCCTTTCAAAATCAGCCTGCTATGGGCCCAATAGACCTTGAAGACCTTACTCCAGAAATGTTGGAAAACCCAACTTTACGTAGGGCTCTGGAAGAAGGCGAGGCTATTTACGATATTTACCCTTACGGATTATCTCGCAGCTCTTTGGACGTAATTCTTCCGGAAGAAACAATTCAAGGAATCATGACGCTTTCTCCGGAAAAACTTAAGAACATGTCTTTCCCGGACATCATAGCTAACGCGCAAAAAAGCGTTGAAGCAAAAGACGTGAAGACAATGCGTAATTTTTCTGAAGAATTAGAAAATCAAAGGTTAAATCAACTAGAGCAAGCTCCAGCCACTCCTATAGCCGTGCAACAAATCTTACAGGGACCGTTGCCGGATCCAGAGTTTTTGCTAGAAAAAGGTGTTGATAGGGTTGTAGATTTAGATAAAGACTCGTGGTTCAAGATAACTAATCCGTTGTATACGAAGTTAGAAGGTGCGTTAATGGACCACTCTGTTGGCGGCTATGCTGAGCCCGGTTCTTACAACTTAGGCGGACGTAAAGCAATTGAGTCTGGCCGCGCGGGCGTATTTTCACTTAGGAACAATCAGACAGGTCGACCACGCGTGACGGTAGAGATAGATTACTCAGACCCGGATCGTCCTAAGCCCACTAAGCACATGTATGGACCTCAAAACTCGGCAATCCAAGCCAAAGATTTCGATAATTTGTTTACTTTGTTTGATGAAGTAGGGGTTTTCCCGCAAGATTTACCTCAATACCTTCAAGAACCTTATAAAAAGTTTAAAAACATCGGCACTTCGGACATGTTGGATTATTTTGGAATCGATCCTGAAGTATAATATGTTCCACGTGGAACATTAACAAACCGCAAAGGTAACTAAGATGGCAAACGGTGACAGCATAACGCCTATGATGGAACGTCGAGAAGACCCGATAGAGCTTTCCATTGAGGATCAGATGGACATTGCCGCGCCTAACGCTATGGAGCCCATGCCTAGCGAAGGTATGGACATAGAGATTATTGAAGACGAAGACGGTGGCGTGATCATAGACTTTGATCCATCCATGCGTGACGTAGACGAAGGCGATTTTAGCCGTAACCTTGCCGAAGAAATGGACCAAGGTTTCCTCGGCGGTATGGCTAACAATCTTATGGGCGAGTACGACTCTAATAAAGCGTCACGTCAAGATTGGGAAGATGCGTACCGAGATGGCTTAGACTTGCTAGGTTTCACGTACGAGGAGCGTACGCTGCCCTTTAGAGGCTCCACAGGCGTCACACACCCCCTTTTAGCCGAAGCTGCGACCCAGTTCCAAGCGCAAGCGTTTAACGAGCTGCTGCCCCCGGACGGCCCTGTACGCACCTCTGTACTAGGCGCGCCGACCAGGGAGAAAGAGCAGCAAGCTCGTCGTGTTAAAGAGTTTATGAATTATTACATTACTAATGTAATGGAAGAGTACACGCCTGATTTCGATCAAATGTTGTTCTTTTTACCGTTGGCGGGGTCTACGTTTAAAAAAGTTTACTTTGATGAAGCTCTAAACAGAGCGGTAAGTAAGTTTGTACCCGCAGAACATTTGGTGGTGCCTTACGAAACGTCTAGCTTGGAGAGCTGCCCGTGTATAACTCACGTGTTATCCATGCCTTTAAACCAATTGCGCAAGTTACAAGTGTCTGGTTTTTACTTAGACGTTCCCGTCTTGCCTGGTCAGAATACTTCTAGCGAGTTAGAAGACGAGCAAGACCATATTCAAGGTATGCATGCCTCGAATATTGATTATGACGTTACTTTATTAGAATTCCACGTAGAGTTGGACCTTGAAGGGTTTGAAGACACGGATGAAGAAGGTGAAGAAACAGGCATAAAACTGCCTTATATCGTCACAGTAGTCGAAAACAGTGGAACAGTGCTTTCTGTCCGTCGAAATTACGCAGAAGACGACGAAGATCGCAAGAAAATACAATATTTTGTGCATTATAAGTTCTTACCGGGCTTTGGTTTCTACGGTTTAGGCTTAATTCACACAATAGGCGGTCTTTCTAGGACCGCTACAGCGGCGCTTAGGCAGCTTATCGACGCAGGCACGCTATCTAACCTGCCCGCGGGCTTTAAAGCGCGTGGCATGCGTATACGGGACGATTCGGAGCCCCTACAACCTGGAGAATTCCGTGATGTAGACGCTCCAGGCGGCGCGATCCGTGAAAGTTTAATGCCTTTACCGTTTAAAGGCCCAGATACGGTTTTATTTCAACTATTAGGCTTTGTGGTTGATGCGGGTAAGCGGTTTGCCACTATTACTGATCTGAAAGTAGGCGATGGCAACCAAAATGCCGCGGTTGGTACGACGGTAGCCATGCTTGAGCAGGGTAGCCGCGTGATGAGTGCGGTACATAAACGCCTGCATTACGCCATGCGTCAAGAATTTAAACTTTTGACCCGGGTAATGCATGAATCTCTGCCCCAGGAATATCCTTTCTCTGTGGAAGGCGGTGATGAGACGGTTATGGCGTCTGATTTTGATGATCGTGTAGACGTAATTCCGGTTTCAAACCCTAATATCTTCTCTCAGGCGCAGCGCATTGCCCTGGCGCAATCTCAGCTACAAATGGCCACTCAAGCGCCTGAAATGCACAATATGCATGAAGCGTTCCGTCGTATGTATGATGCTTTGGGCGTAAAAGACGTAGATAAGTTGTTAAATCAGCCTAGTACGGAACAACCGATTCCTAAAGATCCGGCTCAGGAGCACATTGATGCCTTGGAAAATGTTGATATGAAAGCGTTCGATGGCCAGAACCATGACGCGCATATCATGTCGCATTTGTTATTTAGTGCATCACCGATTGCCGCACAGACGCCTTCGTTAATTATGGCTTTGCAAAAGCATGTAACGGAGCACGTTAAGATCAAGTCTGAAGAAATGGCCATGATGCAATTTATGCAGCAAAGCCAGGGACAACCGCCTAACGATGATCAAATGCTCGAAATTGAGATGATGATCGCGCAAAACATTGCTCAAGAGCTACAGAATGTACGTCAGTTGAGCATGCAGATAGCCGGTCAAGGTCAGCAACAACAGCAAGGCCCGGATCCGTTGATTGCGCTCAAAGAGAAGGAAATCGGCATTAAAGAGCAAGCGACTATGGCGGATATCCAAGAGAGTCAGGCTAAGCTAGACTTAGAGCGACAGAAGATGATGGAACGTAGTCGTCAGTTTGATGATAGGCTACAAAGCCAGGAACAAATGACAGCTCAGCGGTTAAACGCACAGGCTGAAAGAGAATTGTTACGATTACGTACTAACAGAGGAACTCAATCATGAGAACAGTAAAAGTTAACGGAACGGCCCCCGGAAAAGCTCCGAAAGCCACAAATTATGCGGACATAAAAGGTCAAGGCCGCATACCGTATGCTACGGCTAAAGCAGAAAAAACGCCTAATACCGAAAAAGGTATTTGCACAACTGGGAAGAGTCGTGGCATGGGCGCTATGCTTCGTGGCGGTGATTTCCACATTTGCTAGGAGAACGTCATGCCTTTAATGCGTGGTAATAGTCAAAAGACTATCAGTTCGAATATTAGCAAGCTTAAAGACGAAGGTTATCCCCAGGATCAATCTGTGGCGATAGCCTTGTCTAAAGCGGGAAAAGCTAAAAAAATGGCTAATGGCGGAGCTGTAAAAGCTTTTAGTCCCATTGTCCGCGCAAAGCAACGCTTCCAAGGGGTGTTCTAGCCCCTTTTTTGTTCCTAATACCCAAAGTATACGATATACTCCGATGATATAGGATTGTCCTATACGGAGGAGATATGGAGGACATTTACATCGTTCAGTTTATCCAAAGGATAATCAAAGAGCGCAAACGTAACGTGTTAGACGTACTCGAAAATAATGGAATAAATTCAATGGAGCAGTATTCGTCTTTGATGGGCGAATTAAACTCTTTGAACTATATCCAACAGGAACTCTCGGACCTGCTAGAAAAACAGGAGCATATACATGATTGAAGTGCCTGGCTATTTAGCCAAAGAACTAGAAGCGGAAAAGAAAGTTAAGCAAGAGCAAGTAGCTCAAGCTGAAACCGAAGGCGTAGCCAGTATGTACGTCGATTCTAAAGCCCGCATTCTAGACCCCACGAAAGCTGATAAATCTATGATAGAGCGTATGCCAAACCCTACCGGGTGGCGAATGCTTATCCTTCCTTACCGCGGAAAAGCCACAACTGATGGGGGTATTATCCTCACAAATAAGAGTTTGGATGAAGGCCAAGTTCAAACTGTTGTCGGGTATGTCTTAAAGCAAGGGCCTCTGGCGTATGGCGATAAAGACAAGTTTCCGGATGGTCCGTGGTGTAAAGAAAAGGATTGGGTCGTTTTTGCTCGTTATGCGGGTTCTAGATTCCGCATAGAAGGGGGCGAAGTTCGTCTTCTTAACGACGATGAGATTTTGGCAACAATTGACGATCCCGAAGATATTATTAGCTTTTAAAGGAGCCTGGCATGAGTGAAGAAAATAAAACTAGTGTTGATGACGGCACTGTAGACATAGAAGTAGGTGAGGGTTTTGAGGGCCAAGAGGTTGAAATAGATGATGTTTCTGATCAACCCGAAGAAAAAGCCTTATCTAAATCCGAAGACGAAGACGAACACGAAGAGTATTCTCAAAGTGTTAAAAAACGCATAGACCGTCTTACTAAAAAGATGCGAGAAGCTGAGCGTCAAAAAGAAGAAGCTATTAAGTATGCACAAGGCGTGCAAAGTGAAGCAGATAGCATCAAAGCTAAGCTCACCGCGGTGGATCAAGGCTATTTGACCGAATATGGCGGCCGTATTAACGCGGAGACTGCGTCGGCTCAAGAAGCTTTTAAGCGTGCCATAGCGGTAGGAGACCCCGATGCAACTTTACAGGCCCAACAAAAGCTTACCGAGCTTCAGTTTGCCTCTTCCAAATTAGAAGAAGCCAAACGTATGCAAGCTCGTCGTAATCCGCAAGAACAGCAGCAACCGCAACCGCAACAACAAGCGCAACAACAAACGTATCAGCAACCGCAACAACAAGCGGCAAAGCCTGATCCACGCGCTGAGCAGTGGGCGGAAAAGAATGAATGGTTTGGTAACGACAACACCATGACCTTTGCTGCGTATGGGATACACAAACAACTTGTTGATGAAGCATTTGACCCCACGAGCGATGACTATTATGATGAGCTAGATAAGAGAATTCGAGGGGAGTTCCCTCACAAGTTTTCAGATACCGGGGCTAAGCGACGAACCGCCCAAACTGTCGCTGGCGTATCCCGCACAAGTTCGTCAAACGGGCGCAAACAAGTAAAACTCACGCCAAGCCAGGTCGCTATTGCGAAGAAGCTGAACGTGCCACTCGAAGAATACGCGAAATATGTCAAATAAGGAGACGATTATGACTGCTAAGAAACAAGGTTTTGAAGGTATCGATCGTGCTCCTCGCGCTAAAGACAGCAGGGAGAAAGAGCACCGGCGTAAGCCTTGGGCTCCCCCATCCATGTTAGATGCACCGCCTGCACCCGAAGGGTACACGCACCGGTGGATACGTACAGAGGTTCGTGGTTTTGACGACCGCAAGAACATTTCTGCGCGTATGAGAGAAGGGTATGAGCTTGTAAGAGCCGATGAGTACCCCGATTTTGAAGCACCCGTGGTAGATTCAGGTAAATATGAAGGTGTGTTTGGCGTTGGAGGACTTTTACTTGCACGCATTCCAGTAGAAACTTTGGCGGAAAGATCTGCGTATTTTTCCGGTAAAACTCAAGATCTTATGGATGCTGTCGATCACGACATGATGCGAGAAAATGCTCACTCAACCATGGCGATCAATAAACCCGATCGTCAATCTCGTGTAACTTTTGGTGGTCCACGTAAAGAGTAGACCACTCCTTTAGGAGAAATACATCATGGCAAATCAAGCAACTGCCTATGGTTTACGTCCTATTGGGCTTGTTGGCAGCGGCGTAAACAGTACTGGTGTAACCGAGTACGAAATCGCTTCTGACAACGCTAATGCTATTTTTCAGTATGGAATTGTTGTTCCTACTAGTGACGGTGTAATTGCTCGTGCAGCAGATACAGCGGGCGGTACTACCGCAGCATTAGGTGTCCTGATGGGTGTTGAATATCAAGACTCTGTCCAGAAAAAGCCTGTGTGGCTAAACTACTGGCCGGGCGCTGCTGGCGTAAGCGTGGATACAAACTATCCCGTTAAAGCTTACGTTGCAGATAATCCGAATCAAATTTTCCAAGTTGCTTCGGATGCAAGCCTGACTAACCGAGCAACTGCTCTAGCTACCGTGTTTTCAAACGCGTCTTTGGGCACTTCTGCTCAAGCGGGTTCTACAGACAATGGTAACTCTACCTCTGCGTTGGGCGTAAGCACTGTTGCTACTACAGCAACTTTACCTCTGCGTATTGTAGGCATTGTAGATGATGAGGCGAACAGCGATTACACCGCAGCGGGTATCCCACTGAAGGTTCGCTTTAACGCTCACTTCAACTCCAATGCATCGCGGTTTGATTCTCAAACCACTTCATTAACCACTGGCATTTAAGAGGGCTAAATCATGGCTATATCTCGCGCACAACTAGCGAAAGAGCTGGAACCCGGACTAAATGCTTTGTTCGGGATGGAGTACGATCGTTACGAAAATGAGCATGCAGAGATCTTTGACGAAGAGTCATCAGATCGTGCATTTGAAGAGGAAGTGATGTTGTCAGGTTTTGGCACCGCCCCTGTTAAGTCAGAGGGTGGTTCTATCTCGTTTGATGACGCGCAGGAAACATTTACTGCACGTTACACTCACGAGACAATTGCCTTGGCATTCAGCATTACTGAGGAAGCGGTTGAGGACAATCTTTATGATCGTCTTGCAGCTCGTTACACTCGTGCTCTTGCTCGTTCTATGTCACAGACTAAGCAAATTAAAGCTGCTTCTGTGTTAAACAACGCGTTCAATGCCTCGGCACCTGTAGGTGACGGCGCTGCTCTTTGTTCTGCGTCACACCCATCTTTATCGGGTAACCAGTCAAATCTTTTGGCTACACCCGCAGACCTTAACGAGACGTCTCTTGAGCAAATGCTCATTAACATCGCGGGTCTGACAGATGAGCGTGGTCTTAAGATTGCCGTACGTGGCATGAAGATGATTATTCCTAAAGAGCTGCAATTTATTGCAGAGCGAGTAATCAACTCTAACCTGCGTCCCGGCACTGCCGATAACGACATCAATGCGACTAAGTCTATGGGTATGATTCCTGACGGTGCGGTGGTTAACCACTTCCTGACAGACCCAGACAACTTCTTCATCAAGACTGATGCTCCTAACGGTTTTAAGATGTTCAACAGAACTCCTCTTAAGACTGCGATGGAAGGCGACTTCGATACTGGCAACATGCGATTCAAGGCCCGTGAGCGTTACAGCTTCGGCGTCTCAGATTGGCGTGCTGTGTACGGTAGCGGTTCATAAGATTTAGGTCTTGTGTGGAAAAGGGGTGGCTTGTGCTGCCCCTTTTTTTATCGTATCTTACAAATGTCCCTGACAGTCGCATCCCGCGACTGACACTAGCCACGACAGGAGATCTTCATGGCGACTACTACTTTTTCTGGTCCTATTAAGGCCGGTACAATTCGAAACACCACTGGTACAACCGTTGGCACCGATGTAGCTAACTCTGGTTTTGTCAGTATGGCTCAAGCCGCGGTTATTGCCGCAACAGGTGCGGATGGTCAAACCACCACGGTTGCAACCATTCCAGCCAACTCAAAGATTATTTCGGTTGTTCTTAACGTCACTACCGCTAACGATGACGGCACGGCGTCTACCGTTTCTGTTGGAACCTCTGCCGATGCGGATGCTTTCCTCAGCGCGACTAGTGTTCAAGCCGCAGGTGTTACTTTTAGTGACGTTATGACTTCTGTGTCTACCGACGTAGGCACTACAGACATTCAAGTTATCTCTACTTTTGCAGCGACCGACGAAGACGGTACAGCGGGTGTAGCAGATGTCACTGTGATGTACATCCAGAACGCTAACTTGGCTTAATTTGGGGGTGACTCATGGCAGGATCTAATATTAGATCCGGGCATTTACACGGAAGCGGGTATATAACCAACTACCGCGCACGCGTAAAAGCTTTGGACTTAGTTGGTACAACGTCCGCCGGGATTCTTGATATTTGGGATACAGATTCTCTTCCTGTTCAAGCTACCTATGGTCGTTCTGGAACCACCGTAACCGTTACTGAAGTGGGGCATGGTTTAAGCACGGGGGACAAAGTCGGAATAACGTTCCTGACTACGTCTGGCGCTATTGCCACTCCGGGTAATTATGAAATCACGGTTACGGGCGCAGACACTTTTACGCTAACCGATATTAACAGCGGCACTATAGCTGCGGGTAAGACTTGTTATTACGTACATTCCACAACGGATGGTTATGACGCTCAGTGGTTAGCGTCGTGGCATACTTCGGCTAATGATACGTTTTTTAACGGTTTTAACGTGCCTGATGAAGGCATGTTGGCCCGACTAGGTATTTACATCCGGGTAGAAAACATAAGCTCTGTAAACATTTACTACACTGGTGCGTAGAAATGGCGAGTACTAAGGCCGTAAAACGAAGCCCTTCAGGGCGTCTTAGCTACCGCGGAGAAACTTTTTCCGGCTATAACAAGCCGAAAAGGACGTCCGGCGGTAGCAAAAAGTTTGCAGTTCTGGCTAAGAAAGGCGATGACGTAAAACTAGTTCGTTTTGGTGACCCTAATATGACCATCAAAAAGAACATACCCGAAAGGCGTGCTAATTTTAGAGCGCGCCATAACTGCGATACGGCAAAAGACAAGTTCTCTGCACGTTACTGGAGTTGCAAGAAATGGTAAGTAGCGATCATTTAGAGAAGGAAGTAAACGACGTAAAGCGCCAGATGGCCGTCGTTGAAACTATTTTGCACCGTATTGAGAATAATCATCTTGACCATATGGAAGATGATATACGTGATCTGCGGAACAAGAACTGGATGATTTTAGCCGGTATAGCTAGTCAACTTTCTGCGACATTAGTCGCGGTTGTTATGATGATATTAGGTTAGGAGAAGGTTATGAAATGCAGTCCTCGCAAAATGGAAGCCATGGGTATGATGTATGGCGGCGAAGTTAAGCCTAAGAAAATGGCTAAAGGCGGTTGTGCGGTAAAAGGCATGAAGGTCGGTGGCCCTGTCCGTAAGATGGCTAAAGGCGGCTGCGCGGTCCGCGGGTTTAAGTAAGTATGCTTAAATGCAAAGGCATGGGAAAAGTCCGCACGGGTCTTAAAGTAAAGGGTTACAAAGACGGCGGTCCGGTAAAAGACGAGTGTTACCGTAAGGTTAAGGCTCGCTACAAAGTTTTCCCCTCTGCTTATGCTTCTGGCGCAATAGCCAAGTGCCGTAAAGTCGGCGCTAAGAACTGGGGGAATAAGTCCCGTGGCGGTTCGTAAGACTAAGAAAGGCGCAGACCTTAAACGATGGTTTAAGGAGGAGTGGGTAGACGTCCGTACAGGTAAGCCTTGTGGACGCAAAGAAGGGGAAAAACGCGGAACCCCGTATTGTCGACCTAAAAAACGTGTTTCGAGCAAGACTCCTAAGACCGCCGGTGAAATGACCGCGGCAGAGAAGAAGTCCCGGGTAGCGCAAAAGAAGCGCCTTGGGCAACCCGCAGGTAAACCTAAGCGTGTAGCGTCGCTTAAAAGGAAGAAGAAATAATGGCTGTTTCTGGATCAAAAGATTTTGAATTAGACGTCTCGGATTATATCGAAGAGGCGTTT
>Ga0070747_1000767_pt1 | contig 15654 bp, 12 predicted proteins | sample VirMetDEL_Mar_31_FD_77321 | JGI IMG/M metagenome (GOLD analysis project Ga0070747, IMG submission 77321) | Aqueous microbial communities from the Delaware River and Bay under freshwater to marine salinity gradient to study organic matter... | ecosystem: Environmental > Aquatic > Marine > Coastal... | reverse complement strand
TTCCAATACCAAAGAAATCTCTTTTTACTAATTCTTTATAACCTTTTCTAAAATTGGTTACCAAGCCTGGATATTTGTTTTGAATCATTTTTTCGATTCTAATATCTTCGATAACATTTATAAATGATTTAGGGATTTTTCTTTCTCTAGCTTTTTCTAATACTTCTATTGGAGTATAAAGAGCATGACCAACTTCGTGTCCAACCAGTAAATCATAAACATTTTGGGATACATCTTCCCATACTGGAATTCCAATCTTTCTACTTTTTAAATCGAAATATGCTGTTGGTATCTTTTCAGATACAACATCAATATTTTCAGTTGCAAGTAATTTCGCAACTAATTTTTTTGGTAACCCAACGGGTTTAATAATCTTTGTTTTTTTCATATTTAGCTTATCTCTCAACCTCACTATATAAGTATAACATAACTGGCGGCCATGTCAAATGTATTGTTGTAAAACCCCGAAATTATTAACTTTTTTTAAAAAAGGGAAAACAAAATTAAATTGAAATATTCCTTATAAATATTCAATGAAATAGGAGAATATTATGACATATTATACTGAACAAAATGGTTATCATGTGATATCAAATATCAGTTATGCTACGGAAACAAATACTTCATCTGAAACAGAATGTTCATGTGAAACAGAATGTTTATGTGATAGTTGTTGTGAAGAGGAAGTTGACTTGCCTGAAATTGGCAATTTTGTGGATTAACATATGAATGAAAATTATTTTATGGGGCAAGATGGATTTGCTTGGTTTGTTGGTGTTGTAGAAGATAGAGATGACCCTGATAAACTTGGTAGAGTTCGTGTTCGTTGTTTAGGATACCATACAGAAGATTTAAATAAGATACCAACTGAAACTTTGCCATGGGCAGAAGTTATGCACCCGATTACGAATCCATCAATGAATGGTATGGGAAATACTCCACCATTCATGGTTGAGGGAACATGGGTAATTGGATTTTTTAAAGATGTTATTCAGAAACAAGAACCTATTATTATGGGTACATTGCCTGGATATAATAAAAATAATGTAGATACAACAAAAGGATTTTCTGACCCAAAAGGAATTTATCCTAAAGTCATAGGAGATAATGATACCAATTCATTAGCAAGGGGTGCTATTGGAGAAACACACCAATCTCTTTATAATAGAAGAATTACTAGACTTACTAGTCTTCCAATTGCTACAAAACCTTTTCTTGAAACAATAGAAGATTATGCTGAAGCAGAAACACGTAGCACATTTGACGAACCTAATCCAAAATCCAATAGTGCTACAATATATCCATATAATCATGTGCATGAAAGTGAAAGTGGACATGTCCATGAAATAGATGATAGTCCAGGCGGTGAGAGATTACTTAAATATCATAGAGTAGGAACATTTGAAGAAATACACCCAGATGGAACTGTCGTAACCAAGATTGTAAAAGATAATTATCAGATAACAGCAGGGAATGATTTTTGTTACATCAAGGGTAATGTTAATCTCACAGTCGAAGGCGATGTTAGAAAGTTAATCAAAGGCGATTATGTGTTAGAAGTAGAAGGAGATTATACTGAGAAACTTCATAAAAATAAATATGTAAAAATTGGTACTGGAGAATCTGGTGGAAATCTTGGACAAGAAATAAGAGGAAATGTATCAGAAAATATTAGTGAAGATTACATAATTAGAATTGGTGAGAATTATATACAAACAATAGAAAAAGATTTAACTAGCAATATTAACGGAGCATATGATATATCAATCATGGGAGATTCTAGTTCATTTGTTATGGGCGATATGACTTCAACATCATTTGGAAGTTATCTTCAAACATCTATCGGGGCAATAAGTATGAAATCTGGAGATGTAATGAATATAAAAGCTGCTGATAATTTAACTATTGAAACTGAAGCGAATGAAACACATACGGTAGCGGGAACTTTAACTGAAACAATTACTGGTGCAATTACAGAAACTTATAATTCATCATTAACAACAGCAATTACTGGTGCTACTATACAACAATATAAGAGTACTTCAGCATTTTATTTTGAAGGTGTTAAAAGTGAAAGAGTTGAAGAAAATACAAAAACCACTAGAGTAACAGGTAAAACAGACTTTACTACTACAACAACTAGAACAGGTACAGATAACAGTACAGTACATGTTGCAGGATTATAGGAGAAAATATAAATGGCATTTCCTACATTTAAACAAAAACTTCCAAAACCACAATTTGGTGGTATTAATGAATCTATAAAACTCGTAACAGAAAAACGAGAAGATATAAAAAAATTATTATTAGAAAATGCAGAATCGTCTGCATCAACTGTGAAAAGTCTTGCTAGTACAAGTATGTTAACTTTAAAAAATACTGTAGCGGGTTTAATGCCAGAAGTTCCAGATACACCTACAACATCTTTACAAGGTGAACTGTCATCTTTAATCAGTTTGAATTTATCTAATCCAATTGCAGGTGTAAAAAAATTATCTTCTCTTGAAAGTAGTTTTGGTACTGCATTATCTGGAAAGGGAAAGGATTTAACATCTATTATTTCAGATATACAATCAAGTGTAGATGTATCAAGTCTTACTTCTTTCGACCAAGCAGGATTAACAAAAAATCTTGTAAAGAATATTCCTAATTTTGAAATATCTGGTGGAAGTTCAGTTGTACTTGAAAAAGCTGTAAAGACATTAACAGCACAACTAAATGCTGTGAAAGAAGATTTATCTGAAATAAGTGAAGATACAATAAATCAAAATATAGGTAATGATACTATAATTGCTGATGCAACCGTAACACTAGATAAATCAAAAGAGGAATTTTCGAAACAAATAGCTAAAGTAGAAATTGAAAGAAGTGCAAATGGTACGATATATACTGATGATATAAAATCAGAATTAGAAGTTATAGATGGGGAGATTTTTAACACTTTATTAAAAGATGGTAATTTTTCTACTCACCCAGCGATAACAAAAGATAAATTTGAAAATGTAAGACAGAAAACAACATCTACTGATACCTTTGTCGCAAAGATAAAGAAAGAACAGAATATTGATATTAATAAAGAACAAATAGATTTCCAATTTGAATTTAATTTTCCATTTGATGATTTTAGAGAAGCTTCTGATTTGACACACACGATAATTAAAAAGTTTGCAAGAAACGTCAACAATATCAGGGAACGCTCAGGAATAGACGAGACAGAATATTCTGGTGATAGAAAAAGATTATTGAATTCAATAAAAGATGTTAAAGTAAAAAAACAAGCAACAGAAGAAGAATATAAGAAAGAAGGCAAATGGACTGAAAAAATAATAGAGGATTGGCAAAGATATATGATACCTGTTGTTCGATTGTCAAGAACGGAATACGCTAGAATCAAAAAAAGATATATGGGGAATTAATCTCATGTGTAGGGATATATCAATGTCAGAATTTTATAAACCTTTAAATGAAGGATTAACAATAAAAGAAAGTGGAATACACGGAATTGGGATATTTGCTACGAATGATATACCAAAAGGAACTAGATTGGGATTATCTCATATGCTTGTTGATACAGAAATATTCCGAACACCATTAGGTGGTTTTTATAATCATTCCATGTCACCAAATACAAAAAAGACACAAGAAGGACATAAATGGTTTCTTGATGTTATTGAAGATATCAAAATTGGTGATGAAATACTTGTTACCTATACTTTATATAAAGTCGAAGATATTAATAAACTTTCTATTATAAGTCAATTTATGCAAGAGGATTAAATTTAGACATTATTGTTATAAATAGACATAGGAGTTCTGCAACAACATGGCAAACTATACAACATTTATAAAGGGTGGACATACTGATTCACAAGCGACTAATGAATCAACTCGTAGTGCAAAGATTTATAAAGATTTAAATCTGTTTTTTCAAAAAAATAGTTCTGATAAAGATATAAATAAAGTCACAGATGTTCAAGCAGTTAAAAGGTCAATTCGCAATCTTGTATTAACTAATCATTATGAAAGACCTTTTCACCCAGAAATTGGTTCTAACATATTAGGAACATTATTTGAACCAATGACACCATCAAGTGCAATATTATTAACCAAACAAATAGAAGAAGTAATACAAAACTTTGAACCCAGAGCAAGATTAACTGGTGTTAGAGCATTAGAAGATTTAGATAGAAACGCATATAATTGTACTGTAGAATTTTATGTTGTTAATGCACCAACCGAATTAGAAACTTTAGATTTAATGTTAGAGAGAATAAGATAAAATGGCTACAAACGATAAAAGATTAACGGTAACAGAATTTGATTTTGATGAGGTCAAAGCAAATTTAAAAACCTTTTTAAAAGCACAAAACGAATTTACGGATTATGATTTTGAGGGTTCTGGTATGTCAGTCCTGTTAGATTTGTTGGCATATAATACTCACTATCTCGGATTTAATATGAATATGTTAGCAAATGAAATGTTTCTTGATAGTGCTTCTCTTCGTTCAAGTATAGTTTCTCATGCAAAAATGTTGGGATATACACCATCATCTGTTTCAGCACCTATTGCAACAATAGATGTTACTTTAAATAATAGTGGACTTTCAAGTGCGACAATAAGTGCTGGCACAAAATTTTCTACAAGTGTAAATAATACAACATATAATTTTGTAACTGTATCTGATATAACTACACTATCAACTGATGGAATATTAAGATTTAATGATTTAAAAATTTATGAAGGTACTTATGTAAATACAAAATATATTGTTGATACAGCTAATGTTGACCAAAGATTTGTTATAACAAGTAATTTAGTAGATACAGATACTCTTACGGTTAAAGTTCAAGCTTCTGCAACAGATACAACTACATCTACATATACACGAGCAACAGATATTACATCAGTAAGTGATACTGCAACTAATTATTTTCTAAAAGAAGTAGAAGATGGAAAATTTGAAGTTTACTTTGGCGATGGTGTAATCGGTAAAGCACTATCAAATGGAAATGTTGTTATACTTTCATATGTTGTAACAAACACAAGTGAAGCAAATGGTGCTTCATCATTTAGTAATACTGGTGCTATTAGTGGAGTAACTGATGTAACAGTTACAACTGTATCAAATGCAAATGGTGGTGGAGATGCAGAAAGTCTTGCATCAATAAAATATAATGCACCACTTGATTATTCTTCACAAGGTCGTGCTGTAACGGCAGAAGATTACAAACTTCATGTAAAGACACTATTTCCTAATGCACAAGCAATTCAATGTTGGGGTGGAGAAGAAGGAAGTGATGTTGATTCAACTGCTGTATATGGTAAGATTTATATTACAATTAAACAGATAAGTGGAGATAACTTAACTACTACGCAAAAGACCGATATAGAAAATGGATTAAAAACTTATAAAGTTGCATCTACAACTCCAGTAGTTATCGACCCAATTATAACAAATATTTTTCTTACAACGAATTTTAAATATGATTCTACTGCAACAACAAAATCATTAGACACATTAAAATCAGATATAACTACTACACTTACTAATTATAATACAAATACATTAACAAAATTTAATGGTGTCTTTAGACATTCAGAAGTTACAGGAATTATAGATGATACACATCCATCTGTTTTATCAAATATAACAACAGTTAAAATTGCACAAAAATTTACACCAACATTATCTACTGCAACAAATTATATAGTTTATTTTAATAACAAATTATATAATCCACATAATGAACACAATAAAAGTGGTGGTGGTATTTTAAGTTCTACTGGATTTAAAATTTCTGGAGATACAACAAATGAATATTTCTTTGATGATGATGGTGCTGGAAATGTAAGAAGATATTATTTTGTAGGAACAACTAGAACTTATAGTGATAACGAAGCAGGAACAATAGATTACGATACTGGTAAAGTTAGTATTAATTCTGTTAATATTACAACTGTAAGTAATGTTGATAATGTAACAAGTACACAAATAAGATTAGTTGTACTTCCAAATTCATATGATATTGTTTCAGTAAGAAATAATTTACTTGAAATTGATTTTGCAAATTCAACAATCAATGGTGGGATTGATAGTATTGCATCTGGTAGTTCTGCTGCTGGAAGTACATATTCAACTACATCTTCATATAGTTAATAAATGAAATGGGAAAAAATGAATCTACTTTAAAAACAAAAGTTTCTCCTCTTATAGAAGGACAGTCGCCTGATTTCGTTCAAGCAGACCATGCTGTATTCATAAAATTTGTAAAAGATTATTATAAATTTTTAGAAGCAGGTGAATTAATTTTAAGTGGAACTATTAATAATCTTGCTCAAGAAACAGATAGTAGTAATTATATTTTAACTGAAACTGGTGATAGAATAGTAGAGGAATCTTCAACTATTGTTTTTACATCAGGAGAAACAATTGTAGGTGCAACTAGTAAAGCAACTGCAACTGTTTTAGTAAGTGATGTAAGTGATGGAACAAAAAGATTATTTATTTCTGCACAACAAAAATTTAAAACTGGTGAAACGATTGTAGGTAGAACATCTGGTTCTCAAGGAACAATTGTTCAGTATCGTGGAAATCCAGTACAAAACATTCAACAACTTTTAGAATACGCAGATTCAGATAATACGATATATGATTTTCTTGATAACATGAGAGATTCTTTCATGAAATCTATTCCTTATAATCTTGCTGATGATGTTGATAAAAGAAAATTAATTCAAAACATAAAACAATTATATAAAGCAAAAGGTACAACAAGAGGACATCAACTCTTAATGCGTTTATTGTTTGATGAAGATTCAGAAGTAAATTATCCTAGTGAAAAAATGTTAAGAGCATCTGATAGTGGATGGTTGGTAAAAGATATTTTACGTGTAACTATTGCTAGTACAGTTGAGGCAAGTGAATTTGAAGGACAAAAAATAAGTGGTGTTGAATCAGAAGCAACATCAATCGTAGAAACTACACAAACTCTCGTTGAGGGCGGTGTTACATTTTCAGAATTTGATTTGGATAATAGCCAAACTGTTGGAACATTTACAATTGGAGAACAAATTACTGCGATTTCAAATTCAACTGATTTAACAATTAGAGCAACAGTAAAATCAATTGTAACTGGTGGTACAATATCTGATAGAGGAAGTTATTATACAGATGACCAAACTGTTCATATACCAACAGGAAGTTCTGCTGGAAATGGTGAAGCAACTGCCGCTGTTGATGCAATATCTTTAGGAGAAGTTGACGGATTTATAGTTGATGATGCTGGAACTGGATATGTAGTTGGGGACTCACTTGTTTTTAATAATACAGGAGCAGGTGGTTCTAATGTTGCTGCTGAGGTTGGTGTAGTTGGTGGTGGATTTACACCAGAAGATGGCACAGTCGCACAATTAAAAATGAAAGCAGATGACCATATTGTTCTTGAACCTTATACAACTGTTACAGATTCTAAGAGTGGAGATAAGATTGTTATTGAAACAGGAACATTTGCAAATTTAAGTGTATCATCTCAATCTGGTGAGATTACAGATATTCGTATTACCAATCCAGGCAACAGTTATTCATTACTTCCAAAAGTTTCATCTATTACTTCATCTGCTGGGTCGAGTGGTAAAGCAAGACCTTTTTCAAATAGTATTGGACAAGCACAAGATGTAAAAATAAAAAACTTTGGATTAGACTATGGTTCTGATTTTCAATTAGTTACAGAAAGTGGAACTGGAAGTTTTGATATTGTAACAGAAGATGATAACAATATTAAAATTGCTAATGTAAATCCTACACCAGAATTATTATTTTATAGAAATGCAATTTTAAAAGATGTTTCTGGAACATGGTCTGCTGATTCAGCACTTACTTCTCATAATGGAACAGTTGTTTCATATGATAGTGATAGACAATTACTTACAGTTCAAATAAATTCTTTACTGAATGTTGTTAATGAAGATAATAGTGGAGATAATATTTTATTTGAAGATGAAGATACAATGATTTACGAAGATGAAGTTCAATGGGGAACTGGTACTTCAGCAACAATGTCTGGTGTAACAAGTACGATAGCACATGCTTCATACGCAACTGGTACTGCAACAGTCGGTGGTATTGCAACTTCTATTGGAACTTCTTTTAATGATAAAAGTAAAGTAAGTGAAGACGCAGCGAGAATTCAAGATAGTTATTATTATCAAGATTATTCTTATGAAATTGCAGTTGGACAATCTCTTAGTGAATATAGAGATGCATTAAAAAAATCAACACACCCCGCTGGGTGGCAAGAATTTGGTAAAGTATCTTTAGCAACTTTAGTTTCTGCAAGAATAAAAACACCTGCTGGTACTGACGTAAGTGGATTCGAAGGAGATGATACATTTACTCCAGAACTCGCATCAACATTTGAAACTATTTTCAAAACAGTATTTGGTAGAAGACTTGGAACAAGTACAGATGGTAGTTCAGCAAATTCAAGTCCAGCAGTTGGTGTTGACTCTGCATTAACAGCAGGACAAAGAGATGTAACTTTGACATCTTCTCATACTATTAAATTACCATTAATTCGTACAACAACTAAAGCAAGTTTTGGATATGGAAAACCAACTTTATCAGAAATACCATTATCATTATTTACACACCCACCATCAATGTTTACGATACAACTAGAAGATGATGAAGCATTGTTAAATGAAGATGGAGATGAAGTAATATTTGAAAACGGAACATCAATAGGATTAAATTGGGCAGGTCGACAAATAATGGCAGTATCAGATAATACAGATGGTCATAGTAGGTTTATGCCATTTCAACAATTTGGTTCTGTTACTATTAAATCTATATCAACACAATGCGAATTTCTTTTAGAAGATTCATATGGTGATGATATAAATTTCATAGAATTAGAAACAGAAACAGGAACATCGCCACCTTATTTACAGTTGGAAGATAATACAGCAGGTACACCAAAAATACCAAGAGAAGCATTTTATACGGAGTTTGTAAATGCAAAAATACCTGGACATGTAACAGGTGGTAAATTTTTAAATGAAAGATATTCAAATACCAATTTTACATTTGATTCATCATCATTAAAATTTGATGATAACTCGGCATAACATTATAAATATAAGGAAAAGGAATTAGTAATGGCAACAAGAAATACACCCACAACATCTACACTAGAAGAATGGAGAGTTGAGTTTAATGAACTTGCAACTGACGTAGGTAATGTTACTGGAAGTTCACAAGGTGACCAACTTACAACTTCAGCAACCGACATAGTTGGTGCGATTAATGAATTAGAAACAAATTTTAATGCTTTCGTTGGTAGTACAGAAACAGCTGCTGATAATATAACTACTGGTGATGGTGCTGTTAACATAACTACTTCATCTGGAAATATTACAATAGATGCCGCTGCTAACAATACAGATATAATATTTAAAGGAACAGATGCTACTGCCGATATCACTATGTTAACTCTTGACGGAAGTGAAGCAGGTGCTGCAACTTTTAATAGTGCAATTACAGGTGGTGGATTATTAACAACTGGTGGTAACATAGTTATCCCAGATGCAGGTAACATAGGTAGTGCATCAGATACAAATGCAATCGCAATAGGCTCAGATGGTGATGTTACACTAACACAAGATTTAGAATTACAACACGATGGTGCTATATTATCTTTTGGTGCAAATGATGAAGTTACATTAACTCATGTACATGATACAGGAATATTACTTAACTCAACAAATGTAATTCAATTTAATGACGCTTCACAAAATATAGGTGCACCAAGTGCAACTGTATTAGATATTAACGCAACAGATGAAATAGAATTAAATGCTACACTTGCAGACATAAATGCCAACTTAGATGTATCAGGAACTTATACTGGTGGTGGTTTAATGACTACTGGTGGAAATATAGTTATACCAGATGCAGGTAACATAGGTAGTGCATCAGATACAAATGCAATTACAATTAGTTCTGGTGGTGTTGTTGCAGTTACAGCAACTACTGCTTCAACTAACTCAACAACTGGTGCATTAACAGTTGGAGGCGGTGCAGGTGTCGCTGCTGATTTATCAGTTGGAGATGATTTACGATTAATCTCTGATGCTGCTGTATTAAGTTTTGGTGCTGATAGTGATGTAACACTTACCCATGTTGCAGATACAGGTATACTTTTAAACAGCACTATGGCGATTCAGTTTAATGATGCATCACAATCTATTAATGCTCCATCTAATGCAATCCTTGATATTAATGCAACTGATGAAATAGAATTAAACGCAACTTTGGTTGATGTTAATGCAAATTTAGATGTATCTGGAACAGTTACTTCTGGTGGTGTTGTAACTGGTACAGGATTCACAATTGGTAGTGCTGCTATTAACGAAGCAGAATTAGAAATAATAGATGGTGCTACGGTAACTACAACTGAATTAAACTTATTAGATGGTGGGACTTCTGTTGGAAGTTCTATAACCCTTGCTGACGCAGATGGATTCATAGTAAATGATGCTGGCACTATGAAAAGTATTCCTGCTTCAGATATATTGACGTATGCCAAGGGTACTCTAGTTTTCTTAGCAGAAAATGATGTAACAGGTGGAGTTCATGCTAGTACAGCATTTACTTCAACACATATAACAAGTACATACGAAAGGTATTTAATAACATTCCAAGACGTAGATTTTAACAACGACAATATAACTTTCTTCGCACAAATAAGTGTAGATAATGGCTCAAACTATAAGACAGCTGATTATAGAACTGCTGGGTTCTATACAGAATATAATGGTTCTGCAGCAAATACTGCAACCTTATCTACGGGAGATTACTTTATGTGGGCGACAGCTGTCGCTAATCAGGCTACACATACCTTAAATGGACATATATGGTTAATGAATCCATCAAATAGTGCTACCTTTCCACAAGCATATGCTGAGATAGGACATTATGCAGAGGATGACTATTCAAGACGAATGATACAACACGGTGTTTGGTCAGGTGGAGCAACAGCATTTAACAATATTAAATTTGCACCTAGTGCTAGTGTGTTTAATGAAGGTAAATTTGTATTATATGGAGTGAAAAATAGCTAATGACAAATAAATATAAAATGGTAGATGGAGTATCTATCCAATTAACAGATGAAGAACAAACAGCACTAGATAGTGAACAAGCAGCTGCAACTGCGGCGATTTCTGCAGCAGCATATAAAAGAAAGAGACAAAAAGAATATGGCTCAACAGAAGAACAATTAGAATATATAGTTGAAAATGGATTAGATGCTTTTATAACAAAACAAAATGGAATAAAATCTAAATATCCGAAAGAGTAAAATATGTCAATACAAAAAGGAAAAATATAAATGGCAAGACAACTAGTAGGAATTGGCTCAAGTGCAAATGATGGAACGGGTGATACACTTCGTGATGGCATAGATAAAGTTAATGATAACTTTATTGAAATCTATGGCAAGATAGGTGATGGAACTACTATAGGAACATTTACTACAACTGGTATTACATCAACTGGTGATTTTACCATAGATGGTTCTGCAGATATTATACTCGATGCTGATGGTGGAGATGTATTCTTTAAAGATGGTGGAACTACTTTTGGTAGTGCAACGAATACTAGTGGAAATTTAATAATTAAATCTGGAACTACTACTGCACTTACTTTTAGTGCTGCTAATGCAACTCTTGCTGGTGTATTAACTACAACTGGTGGTATAGTCGCAACAAAAACTGCGTCTGCATCTGATGTTGCATCAAGTTCTGGTGCAGTAACAAGTAATGTGAATTCAATTTCTCATACATTAACATTAGGTGGAACTTTAGCTGATGATGCTCGACATGCAGATGTTACAGTAACTTCATCTAAAGTTTTAGCAACATCTACTATTGTAGGAGCTGCTAGTATTAATGCAGATGTTCATGTTCATACTGTAGTTTCTGGTTCATTTAAATTTGGATTTACAAATAGAAGTGGAGGCACACTTGCAAACGATTCAACTGCAATATTTAATTTTGTTATTCTATAAAAAATATGTATAAATATAAGGAAAGGAAATAAAAATGGCTGCAATAATTACAGAAAAATTTAGACTACATAACGCAGAACAATTCTTTGAATCGTTAAGCGAATCTTCAGCGGATACCTATTACATAGGAATAGGAAAACCTATTTCATTTACTAGTGATACAAGTGGTGGAACAGATTTATCTCCACCTACACCAGTAGATGATGTAAGTTCAGAATTTTATCTTTGGGATAGTATGATTGCAGCTAAAAAATTAACATCTAGTGATGTTAGTTATGTAATACCTAGAAGAAATTGGGCAAACAGTACAACTTATGATATGTACGAACATAATATCAGTTCTTCAAATACCACAACATCTGGTGCAACTAATCTTTATGATTCAACTTTTTATTTTATGACAAGTGATTATAAAGTTTATAAAGTTTTAGATAACAATGGTGGAACTAATTATTCTGGTGCTGAACCATCTTCAACTTCTACTGCTCCTCACGCAATAGGTGGATATGTTCTTCAATATATGTACACACTTACAAGTTCAGAAGTTGCAAACTTTTTAACAACTGATTATATACCAGTATCAACTGATAGTACAGTTTCATCTGCTGCAACTGATGGTGCAATAGATTCAGTTATAGTAACTGCTGGAAGTGGTTATACAAATGGAACTTACTATGCACCTGTTCATGGTGATGGTACAAGTTCTGGAACATCATCTGGTGCAATTATAAGAATTACAATCGCTAGTAATGCAATCGCAAGTTTTGGATTAACTGCTGGAACTGATACAACTATTCATGCCGCTGGAAGTGGATATACTCACGGTACTGTATCGTTAGCTTCTAGTGCAATTTATAGTGATGCTTCTTTAAGTACTGCTACAAATGTTGGTGGTGGTAGTGGTGGTGCTGTATCAGTAGTTATCGGGCCGAAAGAAGGACATGGTGACAATGCAGTAAAAGAATTAGGTGGACATTATGTAATGTTGCACACAACTCTTACACAAGCAGAAGGAGATGACTTCCTTACTGGAAATGATTTTAGACAAGTATCATTAATAGAAGACCCATACAATTTTGGAACAACAACTGTTTCAACAGCATCCACACTTCGTTCTGTTAAAGCTATAAAATTAGCAAGTGGTGCTGGAAGTTTTCAAGCAGATGAAAAAATATCACAAGCAACTACTGGTGCAGTTGGAAAAGTTGTAGAATATGATTCAACTCTCCGAATCCTTTATTATCAGCAAGAACGATTTGCTGATTTTGGAACTCCAAGTGATGGAAATAAAGATGCATTTAGTGGAACTCATACAATTACTGGTGCAACTTCTAGTGCAACTGGAGCTCCAGATGACGGCGCAGATAGTTCTGTAGATACTGGTGATTCAACTATTACTTTTACTAATGGGTTTGCAAATGAAGAAATTGAACACGATAGTGGCAATATCTTATATACAGAAAGTAGAAGACCAATATCGAGAGCGAGTGACCAAACAGAAGATATTAAATTAATTATTGAATTTTAAGAGTAAGGTTGAACAATGGAAAAAACAAATTTAAATGTAAGTCCTTACTATGATGACTTTGATGAATCGGATAATTTTCACCGAGTTTTATTTAGACCATCATATGCAGTACAAGCAAGAGAATTAACAACACTTCAAACTATTTTACAAAACCAAATGGATAAATTTGGTAGACACACTTTCAAAGAAGGTGCAATGGTAATTCCTGGTAATATAGGTTTTACTAATAACTATTATGCAGTAAAATTACAAGACACATTTAGTAGTGCTTCTATCGCAGGTAATATTTCTGATTATGTCGGAACTAGAATTACTGGTGCAACATCTGGTGTTATTGCAGAAGTTATCGAAGCGGTTGCTGCTACTTCAACTGACGAAATTACTCTTTATGTAAAATATACAAAAACTGGAACTAATAATATATTAACTACTTTTAGTGATGGAGAAAATATTTCTTCAGATGGTGCAATCGGAAGTTACTCTGCAGATGCAGCTTCAGCAACAACTAAAGCATCAGATGCAACTGCAACTGGTTCTTCTTGTAACATACAAGCGGGTGTTTATTTTATTCGTGGACACTTTGTGCAAGTTGCTGCCGAAAGAATTATTTTAGACAAATATACTAATACACCATCATATAGAGTTGGGTTAACAATTACAGAAACACTTGTAACACCAGAAGCAGATACTTCACTTCAAGATAATGCAACTGGCGCTACTAATTATGCAGCTAAAGGTGCTCATAGATTAAAAATTTCTTGTGCATTATCAAAACTTGCAATAGGTTCATCTGAAGATACAAACTTTGTAGAATTATTAAGAATTAAAAATGGAATATTACAAGATAAAGTTAGACCTGATGGAGATTATTCTATCTTAGGTGATAACCTTGCAAAAAGAACATTTGAAGAATCAGGAAATTATAATGTAAAACCATATAGTATTGAGTTAAGAGAAACTTTAGATAATTCAGTAAACAATGGTTTATATTCTTCTGGTGTAACAACTGATAGTGGAAATGTTGCAGATGAAAAATTTCTTACTGTACATATATCAGGTGGTAGTTCATATGTAAGTGGTTATAGGTATGAACAATACGCTCCATCTTTTATTGATATAGAAAAACCAAGAACATTTGATTATGTAAATGCAGCTATCGCTGTACAAGAATTAGGTAACTTTGTTACTGCTACTAATGTTAACAGTATTCCAGAATTATCGCCGGCAGATGCAGGAGATGTAGTACCATTTAAACCAATTTTACTTTATGATACTGCAACTGCGAACACAACAAATGCAACTTCTTTATTGGCTGAAGCTTTAGATACTTCTGAAACTGCAATTGATGTTGATGATGGAAGTGAATTTAAGTTGCTTAATGTGATTGAAGTAGGAACAGAACAGATGAAGATTACAGCAATTTCATCTAATACTTTAACAGTAACTAGAGGATTTAATAGTACCACAGCTGCTACTCATTCTGATAATGCACAGGTTAAAAAAGTACTTGGGGGTGCTGCTTCTGGTACAAATATCGGTGTTGCAAGAGTTAGAGCAATTGAACATAGTTCGGGTACAAATAGTACAAACTTTATATCTGATGTTCGTGGAAATAGTTCTGAAATAAAATTTCATTTATTTGATGTTCGTATGTTTACTGTTCTTACATTGAGTGGTACTCCAAGTCCAGCGATTCCGCTGGCTCAAGAGTAACAGGTGTAACATCTGGTGCAACTGCATTTGCGTTTGCCGATACAAGTGGTACAGGATTAACTTTAGTATCAGTAAATGGAACTTTCTCATCTGGAGAAAAAATAACAGAAAGTGATTCAGCAGAAACCGACCAGATAGTTGAAAATTCTAGTAATGCTGATTTAACTATTTCTTCTATTGTAACAAATAATTTTTCTAAAGTTAAACAATTATTTAGTAATAAAACAGATAGTTCAGATGTAGATTTTACTGCAGATGTTAAACTAACAGATGAATTTACATTAAGTGGTACTTATAGAACTGAAACATCAGGTACAGATAATTTAATTGGTGTATCTGGTTTT
>Ga0070747_1000765_pt1 | contig 15659 bp, 8 predicted proteins | sample VirMetDEL_Mar_31_FD_77321 | JGI IMG/M metagenome (GOLD analysis project Ga0070747, IMG submission 77321) | Aqueous microbial communities from the Delaware River and Bay under freshwater to marine salinity gradient to study organic matter... | ecosystem: Environmental > Aquatic > Marine > Coastal ... | reverse complement strand
TTACGATCTTCTTCTGGGAGTTTCATAAGATGCTCAAATAAAGCATACCTAGCTTCTTGGCCTGTTTCGTTAGGATCTAAAAGAAGGGTATTACTAATGTAATCTCTAGCGTCTTTTGAGTTTCTATTGACAACTTGTTGCCCTTGAGTTGTAGAATTTACCCAAGATCTAATGTCTTGAGCAAAATGTCCTGGTGGTTGAGATGGTCTAAATGTCCTATAATACTGCTCATCATACACTCTATCAAAACCTCCATGATCGTGTATTTGACTTATTGGAATATTCTCTTGATAATCATCATCATTATAACCACGAGAATAATTATTTTTTAGATTTATAACAGCACCACCTCTTTCATCCTTTGTGACAGTAGCGTAGTTAGTCCAGGCATAATTATTTCTATCCATATAATTAGCTTTAAATGCTTTTCTGTCTTCAAAACTTTGTGGAGGCGGTCCAGCAAAATACCCATAAGTGCTGTACCACTCATCATCTTCAAATTGAGCTGATAGATCATATCCAGAAAGTATTGTTTCATAAAAATTACCCTCATTAGCAAATCTTTCTCTTTCTTTATTGTTTTGAGTAAGATCATACCTAGAGCTTCTTACGTCTTCGTAGTCTGCACCTTTCATAGATATTAATTGATCTCTTAGAGAAGTTAAAAATTGTTTTGAAGCAAAAAGATCCCCTTCACCACTTTGTATTTGTTGTCTTTCATAATCAACATAATCGGCATACATATTTATAAACTCATCGGGTATACCTTCTGTCTTAATGTCTAATAAAGATGAAGCTCCGTCACGAAGCCTCTGTTGCTCTTTTCTCTCGTCTTTAGCCGCCATAGCTAAAGCTCTTTCCTGTTGAGTCTGCAACTGACGGCTAGCTAATAGTGTTTGTGCTAATTGCTCAGGACCTTGAAGAGACGTAAGAAATGACCCCATACCTGGCCCTTTATAGAGCATTTTACCTGGACTGCTGAATTTAGCCATTATGCTATACTTTCTTCTTGAAATTGTGGTTGGTTGTATACCTCATATACAGCCGCATATACTTTCTTTAATTCTTCGTTTGTAGGATTATCCGCATTAGACACCTGATTAAAAGCTTGGAACATGGTATCCTCCTGCTCGCTGTTCGTAACAGATATAGCTCCACCTTCTTCTACCGTATGTCTTTCCCCACCAGTGCTTTTAGCTACTACCTCTCCAGTTCCAGAATCAACGATATCAAACTCTTGCTTGTCGTGATCTTCTACACCTGGAGTAAAGAAGCTATCCCCTTCATTAAGTAACTGGGCTACCGTACCACCCATAGCTTTTTTAGAGATATAACCCCCGTCTTGGCTAAATTTCAAATCTGACAAATTCCCGCCACCTGCAACATACATCTGCCCAAATTGCATAGGTGCATTATACATAGCCGCTTGAGCTGCGTTTTGATCTTGTCTAGCCTGCTGGAAAGCCGCCTCTGACCCTACAATATCACTCATCGTTATTCCCTTCCACATATCTGCTATTTCTTTTTCGCTAGATAATATAGGTTGCTCTGCTAGTAATTGCTGTTGAGCGTGATTCAAACCCAGGCCTTGACCAGTAATACCTGATTGCTTTATTATTTCACCTATGTTTGCTGAAGCTACTCTAGGATCGTTTCTTCTTAGTTTATCTAAAGCTACATCAATAGATCTTTCTTGATTTTCTATACCTAGCTGATAAGCTCTCTCATTGAGCTCTTTTTGAGATTGTACAGCATCTAAAACAGATTGAGGTACACTAGAGTGTTCTCGTTGGAGGGTTTCCATAGCTGCCTCCCTATTGATTTCAGCATCTTTTGCAGCCCTTCTAGCATCTTTTTTAGCTTTATTCTGTCCAACCATCTGCAGACCCGTCATAACAAGCATAGGCCAGTTAGCATAATTCACACCCTCCATGCCAGGAGCTTGGTAGTTAATTAAATCATTAAGAAATTCTAATATAAACATTGTTACAAATTTACTAAATTATCGCTTACGTACGTTAGACTTACGGGTTTTACTTGATTTTGCAGCAGGTTTTGCTTGAGTTACCAAATTATGATCGTATTGAGTTGGCTCGTACTCTAAATTAAGTGCATACAATTCAAAGTTTTCTACCCCTAAAGTTACAACAGCATCAGCATACTGACCTTTCGGATCGTCACCGCTAGTAGATGAAGGTGTTATAGCATATAGTGTAATTAAGTTGTTATCATAAAAATCATTAGCAGCTGAATTAGCTTCATTATAAGCATCTATGCCTGCTTGTGTGCTCATATCATAATCAGTATAGCTTACCTCTAAAGGTATTGGGGTGTGCAGTAAATAATCTTCAGCTCCAGCCTGAACAGTCCCAAAAGTAGGTGAGTGCGTATTATTGTTTTCGTCAAACTCTATAAACAATCCTTGATTGTCAGTGTCTACAAAACCTAATTCATTAGATGCGAACCCTGATAGAAAAAGGTTAAAATTATATAAATCACCTAAAGTTAGTATATTTTCAAATGGTACCTCTTGAGTAAGGTTATTGTTATTAAGAAGTATATCTTGAGCCGCATTAACTGTCACTTCTACATCTTGAATTACCTCTTGAGCTACGCTGTTTGCTAGAAGTGGCGAGTAAGCATTACCTGACTTATAAAATAACTCTATTTCCGAAGGTCCTGCAGGTTCATTAAAGTAAACTGTCTGACTGCCAACTGTTGAACTGACTTTAGGGGCTATAGTTACAAAAAGTTTAGCATCTTTCGATGTTGGCATATTCACACCTACTGAAGAATTTAAGAAAATCTTCAGCAACTTACTACTATCTGAACTTAGTGGTGAATCAGAATCTACTAATAAAACGGCAGATATTTGACCCACCGCTTTTACGTTTGTGCCAGTAACTTTCTGTATTTGACCTACATTACCATACATAATACCGCCTCTTTCTTCAAGCAACGATATATTAGCGTTTTTTCTTTGAGTGTCGTCTGATGAATTGTTTACTATAATAGAGTTTAACCCAGATATATTGCTAGTACCTTCTAAAGAAAAAGACTTGTATATCTTATTAGAAGATGGTTGATTGTTAAAAGTTACAGATAAAGAAGAGGCTATAGGGAGACCACCATAAAACTTATTTTTAGGAGTGTTGTTTTTATTGTGTTCCCAGCACACTTCGCCATCAACAGCTCTTGTAGGTGATGAAAAAAACAACTTATCTATAAAACCAAAACAGGCAGAAATAAATGAATATCGAGTTTTCCAAAAACCGCCCTTATTGCTAAATGCTATTGTTTTATTTATCATGATATACTAGTTATTTGTACTTGATCACTTCCACCGACTCCTTCTTCATCAACTGCTATCGTAACAGTTGGGGTGCTACCAGTATTCACTACATTGCTACCATATACTATAAGAAAAGAAAGTAGGTCAGAAACAGTTATTGCACCATCTGCATTAGAGTCAAAACCAACTGCCGTATAATCAAAACCTTCAGTAAACTCAAGATCCGCTGGTACGTTTACACCTTCAGGAACAGTCCCTGACGTTAATGCAGGACCTACTTCACTAAATATCTCAACAAATCTTTTCGGAGTTATAACTAAACCGCTTTCACTTTGAGTTGCTCCTAATTGCTCTGTAAGAGTTAAATTGTCTGCAGCAAGAGAATCATTAAGATTTATAAGATCAATAATTTGATCTTGTAAGTTTGTAATTGTAGCTTGTAAATCTTCTTGCACCTCAATAACTGTAGATTCAACAGCTTCTTCATATAATATTTCACCTCGATTTATAGTGTAAACGCTCAATAAATACTCATCGTTCAATGGATCGTAACCCCCAACCACACGAAGTGCTTTATTAGGATTATCTTTAATATCAGTCAAAGCGTCAGTAAATAAATTATTAAAGAACTTCTTCATTCCTTTTTCAGAAATAACCTGTATTCCTTCACTAGGATTAAATTTATAAACTTCCCTTGAGGATTTACTTGCAAAATAAATGTTATTTCCCGCTTGCGAAACCGACTCTGGATTATTATCGCACCCATAGGCACCTGCATAAAACTTCTGTGTTCCTAGTATGTCGGTAGATCCAGTAACAGTTTCTTCACCAGTAGCTGTAAATAAAATATTTCTAGAAACTGGAAGTACGCTACACTTACTTTCTTGTATAACAAATAGTGAATCGTAATTATCTAACAAATAGTTTACAGCACCATAATTATTAGGAATGTCTTTAAAGTTAGACAGAGATCCATTAAATGAAGAGAAAAAGTTTATAGGTGAGGCATAATTATTTTTATCAGAATAAATTACTGAGGCTCTTCTACGTATTTCTTCGCTATTATTTATAACTATTTTAGGTTTCCCAAAGCTAGATACATCGGTTCCTGGGAACAAGTCAGTAAAAGTCCTACTCTCTAAATACCAACTAACAAAATTAGATTGCTGATTTGTAATTTGCGGAAGCGGTAGGAATACACCTTCTTCATCAAGTGCATCTGGATCGAAAGGCTGAAAAGCTAAAGCTATCCTCCTCCAAAATACATCTCCTTGAGTTAGCGTTACATTTGGAGAGCTATGAGCGTAGGTAGTTACATCGTCTATCGTGGTTGACTCTACGGGGTGCACTTCGCCTATTTCATAATAAACTCTTTCTTCCGCATCTTTATCTATAGCTGGAGAAAATATTTCAACTATGGTTCTGTTATTCCATTTGTGATCATTTGTAGTCCCTTCGTAAGCTGAATTATTAAATCCATTAGTCTCAGCTTGCAGTACATCAGCAAAAGAAAATCCAGAGGCAAAAAAGTTATTCTTTAACATTAAGAACTCTCCAGTTTTACATGGGTGAACGATGTCGTTAGTAACTGCTGGTCCTGAGTCTGGATTCTCTTCATTATAGAACGGATTTGAAGAAGTGCTGTCATTGAAATTCTTTACCCCTACTATATCAAACTCATAATCATTAGGATAAACTACCGAGTCTTGATCATTGTCTTGAAAATAAGATATAACTCTTAATTTATCACCTGCCTTAAAAGTGTACATATCGTCTGTACCCAATTCATTAACAGCTCCGTATGCATCAGTGTATGATATACCATTAGCACCCTGCAAGTGAGCTAAAGAAACGTATATAATGCCATCTTCTTCTCCTTCTCCATCAGGCTGTTCGTGAAGATCTAAAAATGCTGTACCTACAGTATACTGTATAAAATCAGTAACGGTAGTATTTCCTGCGTAAACTATTTGATAATCAGTAGCCCATTCTGGCGGTGCGTGGTTTAATTGTATTTGCACTTCTACTCTACCTGTATCATTACCCCTACCAAGATCCATAGGGGCGTATCCAGCTACGTACAAATTACCTAAGTAATTTACATTACCAGATCTACCTCTTTGATCGTAATAAACAATACCAAACTCATGATTTGCTTTAGTTTTAAATGATCTAAATTCATCACCTGCACTACCTAAGTAAGCTTCTGTTGTGCTAGAAAGCACCTCTACCCAACTTTCTTGAAGTCCAGTTGGTGTAACAGAAAAAATCATACTAGGGGTGTTAGAAGGAATCGGTGAAGTTCGTTGCTTATAATTAGAAAGTACTCCACCATCAAAAGTTACGGAGTTGTCTGAGTATTTAAGAAAATCAAGAAACGGCTCATTAAACAATCTCTCTTCTAGATTACCCCTAGCAGGTTCGTCATCATTCGAATTACCCCCAATAAGATTTTTATAGCCTTCATTCCATGGTGTTGCTCCAGCCAGCCTATCTTCACCGTAGTTAAACTTTTTATGACAATGGTACCCTCTAATGTGTCCCATGTAAACCATCTGTCCAGTAACACTACCCGTCGTTTGGTTATTGTAAACCGTTTTATGGTTAACCATTCCGCCCTCGCCATCAAGAAGTGTATAAGAAGCTAATACTTCAGCGTCAATACTATCTGCTCCAGCTTGTGGAACATCATTTGATGCAATCCTCTCTGATGGTGTGTTTAATAACTTGCAATTACCACTAGCTCCAGTACCATATCCAGCCCCATCGTTAGCACCATAAGGAGCTAAATATCCTTCACATTTAAATCTATTATTTCTTTGCATTGGTACATGATCGCCATCTTCAAACCCACCAGCATATGTATATTCTGGAGATCTTACCCCTACAGGAAAGTCATCTTCACCTCCAAGTAAATCTCCGAGAGAAAAGCCACCGATACCTTCATCATCTTTTGGCATATAATACATAAAGAAGAATGTTTCTGGGACGGCACTCTCCCAAAGCACGTTATTATATAAATGAAGTCCATTAGCATCCTCAACATCTCCAGTAAATCCAGTGAAATCTGGTTTGTAAAGAGTGGCTGTGCCTAACGCTATTTGAGATCTATTAAATACTCTCCACTTGTAAATACATAGATTTTCAAAAATAGCATTCGGTGCATTAAAGTTAGAGTTTGTTATAGACCCTCCAGACTGCCAATTTGAATCATTATTCCATGCATTAAAAGGCCCCTTTCTAGGGTAGACATTTTTATCATAATTATCAGTTCCGCTATATTCTTCTACTGGGGTATCTCCACGGAATCCCTGTCTTCTAAAATAAGGTATGCATGTTTTTATATTAATAGCTGACTCTCCATCTATAGGATCGATTGATTTTATATCCAATCCTACAATAAGGTCAGTTGTTTCAGTGTCTTCCCCAGCTTGCACGTATACTGAAGCAGTGTCCATACGCTTTAACCCCACCGTAACTTTTGCTTTATTAACAATAAAGTACCCTATAGGATTTACATCTTCTACACTATCCCCCGCATCTTTCTCTTTAATAGCACATACAAGATGTTTTCTATAATCATTTCCAGTGCTTACATCAATAGTTGCATTACCACTAAGACCGCAATCTATATTGTAGCTTTGTTCAATTACAGCAACTCCTTCGTTTAAACTAATATTACCATTAGACACAGAGTCAGGAGCATTACCAGTAGGGGAGTAACCAGTTAAAAACCAAGCTATGGCATCTTTTAACTCTGAAGCTGCGTTATCTGTAGCGTTTTGAATAAAAAGACTTAACTGGTAGCTTAACGTAGAGTCGTTTTCAGGTTTTTTAAGTATAAGAGGGTTTGCTGCAGATGTACCGATAGCTGCATCTACAGCACTTATAGTGTCATTCTCTTGATTTCTATAATGCCACTTTAGCCCTGAATTTTCTATACCTTCTAAAACTTTTGCTATACCGTCATTTTGCCCAAAACAAGCCCTGCCTTGCATATAGTCAATAGTATTTGTTGGCTGAGTATTGTATTCAGCCCCTAAACTATAATTATAAGAACCTATTCCCACCTGACTGTTTCCATGAAATGATCCAGTTTGATCGTATATATGAAAATTATTAGCTGGAGAAACAGAAAAGAATATATTTATTACGGTGTTACCCTCTAAGGAATTAGGGAAAGCAGAGGTGTTTACTCTATAAGCAGCAGTTTTATTTCTACCATAAAGACCTTCGTTGGCGTGTGAACCTGTTTGAGCTATATAAGGCTCTAGTTGGAGTTGCAAATCGTATTCTGCGTCAGGCCTATCTTTATATATTGCAGTTATATTAGCGTCTGTTGCATCTATTTCATCAAAACCCTCAACGTAGTTACCATAAATTAACCTATCTGAAACTATAGCTTGTGCTTGAGCTTTTTTTGGTAGGTTGGTAAATAATTTATTTTGATCTTCCGAAGGTACAGTGACTAATACTTTATCGTTATAAAATTTAAAAGGTTCATTAAACGATAGGTTTTCTCTATGAACTTCGTCTATAACTTTAAAAACTCCTATATCGCCAAATCTAACTAAAAACCTTACCTTTTCTACCTCTTTAGTAAGCCCTGCTTCAAAGTTAAAGTTAAGCTCTAAGTTGCAGACATTTTGAGACAACGTAATCGGTACATTTACACCAGAAGCGGTGTATTCATATGGTACTGCTAATTTAGAATAAGTAGATATAGCACTTTCTATTCCGCCTTTATATATATATTGATATGCAAATTGCATACCTGGAATTTTGCTAAAGTTAGATACGTTTCTACTGCTATCTACAGTAAAATAAAATTCAATAGGGTAAAGAGGAGTTTTAGGGCAATTTGTAATTAAATCAATAAAATCTCTTTCTTGATAAGCTGCTGAACCAACTGTTGGAAAAACAGTAGACATGGTTCTAAAAACATCAAGTCTTCTAGGTTCGTTTTCATTATCAGTAAAGTATAACATTACTGTTTTATCGTACCCTTCAGATTTTTTACCTAGATGAACTACATCTCCTTTAACAAATCCAGTAGAGTTAAAATTAAACAGCCTATGAGAAAATACCTTTCTGAAGGTATTGGGTGTACCGCCTCCTGGTAAAACACCATCTCTATCGTATGCATAAACTCCATGTTCGTTAATGTTATTAGACCAAACGAAAAAGAAGATAACTCCTAATACATCATCAGTAACAGATCCTAAAACTCTTTGTTCAGAATAAGTAAAATCATCAAGGAAACCTTCTGGAGCTAATTCACCCTGAACTACGGTGTACTGCGTTCCAGCAACAGTATTGACTAAAATTCCATCTGTGAACGTATCTAGCGTGGCTTGATCAAAGTAAGTATATGAGCCAGAATCTACAATCGGTGTTACAATATAAACACCGTCAGGAAAAAATTCAGGATCGAGGGCATTCGCTTCTCCAGCAAGAGCATTATAATTTTCAACTGGCTGCAATCCATTGTTAATAGCATCGGTTATTTGACTAAAAGTCCCTAAACCATGGAGAAAGTTAATATAGTATTCACCATCTACAAGCTCAATATACACTGGAGAAGCAGACTCAAAAAAATCTGTAAGATTTTGAATAACTTCATTACCTTTAATTGGCTTAAGTACACCCACATCACCTCCCAAGTCTCCACCTGAAGAGTCGAAATCTTCAGTTACGGAAACATTAAGTGCATCAATCATATCCACAGGTTGTCTTAACCTGGAATCTGACGACGAATTTAATTTTCTAGGGAATATCTTATTTATCATTAGTACTTAGGTGCCTGCATAAAGTTTTTACGAATAGTATTAAGAGCTTCTTGTTTGCTGAAGTTACTCAATCTAGCTTTTGCTTTTCTTCTTTCATTGTAATATTCAGATCTAGCTCTAACTTTTTCGTTGGCAGGTACCGTAGACTTTCTTTCACATAGTTTGTAGTATATATAACATCTAAGTGCTTCTTCTGCATATACATGTATAACAGGATTTGTTGATCTTGCTTCGTCAGCTATGTACTCTAAAACAACTTCACTGGCACCTGAATCAGTGTCAACCTCTATACGATTCTGGTCTAAATTAATTCTGTAGTCTCCAGGAGCATAAGCTCCTCCTGCCCCATAAAGCCTTCCTAGCCCACCCTGATAAAGGTAATTTTCAAAAACATAAAAATCTAAGCCTCCATTATCTCCACTAGTTGCAGACTTTGCATCCTCTTTATTAAGCACAAGATTGCCACCTATGTTAAGCGGTCCCTCAGCACTATCGTCTGTAAGCACTGTATCATTCGTATTAGTTTGATCACCAGTAGTATCTTGTAGCACCCGTCTAGAGTAATTTAAGTTTTTATTCTGTCTAAAAATTTTTACTACGCCTGAGTCATCTACGGTACCAAGCTTAACAACGTCTACATAATCATCAGGTAGAGTTACAGTATTGTTAGACTGTATATCAAGTTTAATAGACTTTACTTTAGCTGAAATATCAAAACCAAATTCACGTATACCTCTTAAAGCAAAATTCCTAATAGCTGAATCAGAAACATTGCTAGCAAAATCATCCCCATCTAAAGTAATAATATAGTCATTCACTACTTGACGAAGAGTCACGTAGTTCATTCCGTTAGTTGATATATCTGTATATGCCATTATTCAGCCCTTTCTTCTTGTGATGCAATGCTAGTTAAGTAGCTATCTCTTAATCTAATTCCTATCATTTTAGCTATCTCCATCATAACTTCGTTTTTATAATGCTCTGGAAGCTCAAAATGTCTACAGTTTGCTAAGTCAGGTATCGTGATACTACCGCCTAAGTCTTGATACACGGGAGTGTTATTTAAATCAACATCTCCTGTTGTTGGGCGTATAGATCTTGGCTGCCTGTAGTACATGAGTTTTACGGAGTTTACATCTTCTGGAAAAATGTGTATCCTATCAGATATTAAAGCCACAGGAAATTCACTTGTAGGTGTAGATAAATTGCTAGATATAATTCTATCAATATCTTCAGCATTATAAACTAACTCTAAAACAGGAGAAGTAGATCCTTCTATTGTACGTATAGATATTATCTTGGATAAGTCTGACGGCTTATCAAATACAGATACATCTAAATCAGCTTGATCATAAGTGTTAACAATAACCTCTTGTTCAGTTAAAGGGTCAAGCTCTGTAACATTTACTATTTGTATATCTGAAAGTTCTACTTCTCTTATAAAGTAAGCTACATCCTCTTGAACTTGTTTGTACAAAGATTTATCTCTTGCTGGATCTATAGCTGACCTACGAGCTTTTTTAGCCGTAGCAAATTCAGTGAACATTTCATTAAAAACATTCTGTTGTGCTATACCAGCAAATGTAGTAAACACTTCTGGCGTAACAAATCCCTTCTGGTCTTTATTGCAAAGATCTCTTACTGAATTGTATATATCTACGACGTTAATCATATATACAAATATACGAAAAACAAAAGCCGCCCATTTAGGCGGCTCTCGTAGCGTATGTAATAACGCTTATCCTAATTTATCTAATTTTTCTTCAATAAGAGATAATACTGAAGAACCCTTTTCTGTTAAACAAAATCTAACCATAGTGTTAAGAGGGTCTTGACCTACAGGAACAGAAACAATTAAACTGTTTGAGTCAAACCAGTAGCAACCATCTTTCTTAAGATTAAGGATTTGATAATCTTTAGCTTGCTGAATACTAGATCTAACCTGCACTTGAGGAGAGTCAAAAGATTCAATAAATGCTTGCGTTTTCTTTTTCGCAATATTTAATAGATTGTATCTAATCTCTGAAACTGGAGTGTTTATGTTGACACCAAAGTATAAAGCTACTGGAAGAAGATCGTTAATCTCTTTGTCTCTAACCATAGATATAGCTTCTGAAAGCAGGAACTCTTTCTTAAGTTCGCTTTCTGCATCCTTCCTTTTGTCTACTTGCTGAAAAACATTTCCTCCGTTAGCAATATTTAAAGGATGAAGATCCATAAACTTTCTTAAGTTAGGTTGATCTCTACGAACAAATAACTTACCATCTCTAAATGCTACAGTTTCTTTACGAGCTTTCTCTCCCTGCTCATCAGCCCATATAGATGGTTCGTTAGGACAATAACGCATTTCTCTAACCGTATCTTGCTCTGCATCATATACTGTAATACCCTTCTGAGGTAGCATATATACAATCCCAGCATTCTTAGGTATTTCGTATTCAGCATTAGATAATACAGTTTCTGTACGTTTAATAGTACGTTTCTTTTTAGGAGGCGGTGTTTTTTTAGGGGGCTCCATTACTAGAGTTTCTTCCATTACGCTCTCTTGGGCTTTAGGTTGCCCAGAACCTTTTTTTACTTTTTCATTCATGATATATTAAATTAAAATTATGTTGTCGGTTTGTATAATTCGTACAAATCTTGTGCTAACTGAGAGCAAAAAGCATCTCCTGTATCTCTAGTTATGATACCAAATCTACCTAATGTGCCAGAGAAACTATCTGTAACATTACTACCTGAAGTGCCTAGTTGTTGTAACAATAGATTTCCGTCAGTCCTCCCAGGCGTACCAGTTGTGACTTTAGGTATATCTTTAATTTCTGATTTCTCAATAACTTTAGGTTTTAAACCTTTAAGATCTTGTTTTGTTTTTAATTGAACTTTCTCTTTTTTTACGATGGTTTTAGTCGTTGACGTTACAGTTAATGCTGGAACAAACGCAACTAATTCGCCTTCATGATTGTAAAGATACAAATTAAACTCTTTGTCTCTTCTGACGATAAAAACGTAACAGAACTGACGCTCCCCTACTGTTGTTTTTGGCGACCTATCGGGGAACTGATATGGCTCTGTACCGCTAGTTCTTGTCGATGTTTTAACCCTAAATGGATCTCCATCTAATCCGTCGTGCCTCATACTAAATACATCTGGATTACCAAGAGTAGAAAAACCTAAAGTTTCACCTGCGTCATCTCCAAACAACACTCCAAACCCTTCACTCCCAGAACCTGAACCAGGATCACCTATGACAAAATACATAGTGTAGTCATCCTTTATGGAAATGTCTGGAACATTTAGAAATGAGTTAGCAGCAAATTGCATACATATCTGCCCTAATCCTGTTGCTGCAGCAGTAGATTCAGTCTGAGTTGTTACAGCACCTGTATGTCCCGACCCCCCTGTTATATCGTACACAGCTCCACCTGTACCTGCATTTTTTACATCAGCAGCTGCCTGAGATGCAATATCTGTATTATCTACAGGGTACATACTTTGGTGGTTATAATCTATAAAAGGTCTATTATCTCTACTCCCGAAGTTTATCTCCCCTATAATATTTTGGAATCTAGCCCCAACATCTCCAGAACTAATTTTTTGAGTCACTCTTTCGGTGGGTTGTGATTTAATTTTAACTGATATATCAGAAACTGAAGATGTAATAACATTATTAAAAGGAGTTTCATCTGACAGTAAATCAAATTTTAGTATAGTCCTTCCAGTATCTTTAGACACAAAACTCATAATTCTTTCAATAAGCATCAATTCAGTGCCTGGTTCACAAGCAATACTCACGTTTGTTTTTTCTATAGAGTCCCCAACAAATAATTCGTTCTCCTCATATATTCCTGTGTTGTTAAATGTTAAGTTAACTTCTCCACTTCCAGCAGAAATAAAAGATATTTGATCTGCGGGTACACCTAAAATAGATACATCCTTACCATTTTCTGAAAACCTTTTGACTGGACCTAATGGATTTGATCTACGAAATAAGAAAAACTTTTTCATTCTACAAATATAAAGCTATTACGTTAGTGTGTGAGTTATAGTTTTAGTTACCCCACCGTTTGTTACAGTCATCACTATACTGTAGGTTGTAATAGTATTGCCTTTTTTATCTGTGGTAGTGGTGGTAATCATATCACCAAAAGCTATTGTAGTACTGCTACCTATAGTAACTATATTAGTATCACCTGCTAGAGCTGTTGATCCGCTAGTACCCAGAGCTAGCAACGCTGTGTCGCCAGCTAAAGCTGTAGAACCAGACGTACCAAGAGTCATGCTTACCTTATCGTTGTTAGCATCTATTATACCTCTAAGATAGTTAAGCTCGTCTTGCATCTTTTGTATCTGATATATTATAGCAGACTCAGCTGGAAAGTCAATAGTTGTTAAATGCTCTCCATTATCAAAGTTAGCTTTGATAGCAGCTAAGTCGGCTCCTGTTTTATCGTGTATCGCTTCGTGTTTTGCTGTAGATAATGCCATATTATATTGTTGCTATTGTTACTGTTGCCCCGTATATTATTGTTGAATTTGATGCTGGTGCTACCTTTATTACTAAATCAGTTGTTGCGTGTGCCGGTATATCCGTTATATCGATATTAGCATTAAAATCACCTGTTGTTGATGAAATAGTATTGTCAGCACCCGTTTGATAGTTGTATGATCTAGCTGTAACCGCACTACTAGTACTAGCACTAGCATGTACCTGAACGTGTGTTACTTTATACCCAGTAGGTATTTTCTGAAACGCATACATTTCATCACTTGTAGAAGCACATCTAACACCTAAAGTATTTGACGTATCATCCTCAATCATCGCAGGTCGTCCAGCATCATCGTTAATCATAAACTGATGTGGTAATATTTTTATTACAGTAGTACTAAAAGGATCTGCTGTCACACCTCCTGCGGCAGCATTAATACGATCATCAATAGCAGCAGATGTCATTAAGCTACTATCGTTATCTGCAAACGATTCAGCAGCTGTTTGTATAGCTGTTATACTAGTGCTATCAAAATCTATTCTAGTACCTATACTTAACTTACCTGGTACAGTAACTAAACTATTAGCTCCGTTACCTATTGTTGCATCAACTTCATCTTCTAGGTTACCGCTAATTAAATTTAAACCAGGTTGAAGTTCACCGTCATGAGACGCAACCGAAAGTAACATCTGACCTTCTTCAGCTCCATCACTTGCGTCGGCAGTATCAACAACTATATGAGCGTAGTTTATATCCTCATCTGCTTCATTCTTACCTATAAAATATATATCTCCAATATTTGTATTGTCAGCTCCAGTGGCACTTCTTTGAAAAGTAAGATTAGCACCAATTTGAGAAGTACCTCCGCTACGTAAAACAATAGCTGGTTTAGCATTTGTACCGCTAGAAAACATATGGTCTTCACCATTAACATTTAAATTACCAGCTATAGTAGTTGTTGAAGCAGCTCCAGAGGCTATGGTAACATCAACCTCCTGAGCCGTGCCTTTATCACCTGTCATGGTAATACCGTTTCTTAGAGTACCATCATTAGCTACAGATATAGCTATCTGTCCAGCCTCGTCTGCGTTATCAGCTTCTGCAACTGATGCTACTATAGTAGCGTAAGTTTCCGTTTGCCCAGCTACATCCTCTCCTGAAAACTCGATATTACCTATAACATCACTGTCCTCTAATCCATTACCATCACGAAGGTTTTTTAAAGCAAGATTTGGTCCAGTAGCGTCGTTAGCGTTATTGACTAAATTAAAACTTGGTCTACTAGCACCAGTTCCAGTAAAATTAACCGAAGCGGCATCACACGTGAAACCTCCATTCGCTGTTTCTAGGGTTATATCCCCAGCTGCGTCTAGTACTATATTACCATCAGCAGCTATTTCAAAATGAGCATCCGCACCAGCAGCATCAACTGTCGAAAACGTTGTTGCCCCGTTAGTTGAGGTTGACCATTCCGAATAGTCGTTAGTTGTACCAGTGCTTTTAATTGTGCCAGATACCGTAATATCCGCTCCTGTGTATGTTAGAACATCTTGAATTTCCCCACCATTAAGGGTAATAGTATTACCGTCAGTGTCTATCTCACATCCTGTAATCTTCGATACTGTTAAATTACCAGTGCTAGGGTTATATTCAAACGCACCTGTATCATCATGCAAATTATTAGATTCATCATGAAACACTACAGGGAAGTCTGTATTAGCAGTGCTATCTGATACACTAACAGCACTTGAAGCAGCAATAGCTGTGTTAATACGATCATCAATAGCAGCAGATGTCATTAAGCTGATGTCATTGTCGACAAACGATTCTAAAGACGTTTGTATACCAGTCAGTTGTACGCTATCAAATGTTAAGCTATCTCCAGCTACTATAAAATCTGTATCTTGCAGGGTGAATACAGGTGCAGTAAGTGATTTCATTCTAAAGCTCACATCAGACGGAGTGATTCCTCTTTGCCCGTAATCATGAACCTTTATAAATGCTTTCTCACCAAAATTAATTTCATTTACAAGATTTTGATAAAACGTTTTAATAAGTCCAACTTGATCGTGGCTCACCCTTACTATAGTT
>Ga0070747_1000764_pt1 | contig 15662 bp, 19 predicted proteins | sample VirMetDEL_Mar_31_FD_77321 | JGI IMG/M metagenome (GOLD analysis project Ga0070747, IMG submission 77321) | Aqueous microbial communities from the Delaware River and Bay under freshwater to marine salinity gradient to study organic matter... | ecosystem: Environmental > Aquatic > Marine > Coastal... | reverse complement strand
AAGAAGTGGGTGCTTAGTTCTGCCATCAGACAATTGACCCCCCGTTATCTTCGACCTTCTTAATGAGGAGGGCGACACCCAACCTCGCAGCGCCCGACCTGCTCATGCCGTGACTCTTACAGATCTCTTCAAAAGGCTCACGCATTTCTGCCGGAAGAATAACCAGCATCTTTCCTGTCTCCGAAAACATGGCGCGTCCAGAATTGTCGCCCTTGCGGGGCCTGCCTCGCTTTCGCTTGGTGGTGCTATCGCTTTTCATGATGGCATCTTGTGCTGCCTGTAGAGGGTTGACGGTTTGGTTGTCTTCGATGTCTTGTGTGTTGCTCATGTGATTACCCTAGTAGATTCCGGGGCGGGGTCAACCCGCTGCCGGAGAAAAAAGAAAAAACCCAGAGAATTGTGGTCAGGAAACTGAAGCCCCAAAAGGGCACGGTGACAGTCAGGCTGACATAGCCTGACAATGTCAGCGGACATAAGGGCCGAGGTCGCCGTTGAAGTTTGTGATCTGCGAGCACACTACCGAACTGCACGATGACAGTTCTTTAGAGGTAAGGAACACGCCTTGGTCAAGCATGTAGTGGCAGAACGGTGTCACGTTATCAGCAAGCGGCGGGTACTTGGAGATCGCACTTATCCATGATGTGATCTCTTCCCGCATTTCATAAACACTATCACCAAACGGGACAGGAATAAGAGTCACGCCCTGCCGGTAGCACTCTTTCATAGCGGCGAGGCATGGCGAGCCGAGGTGGTACTCTCCAGACGAACCATCAGGGCGTGTGTATCCAACCTTGCAATACGGTGATTCGTTTGTGAAGTATCCGGGGACACCATCAGTGAACACAACCATCACCTTTCTATTTCCTGAACCCCTGCTGAGTTGGCTCAGCCCCTCGATGATCCCACACCCAGTGTTAGTGTTGCCCTCTCGCTTTGGGAACTTCAACTCACTCCGAGGGTTGCCCTGCAAAGTCTTGAGGGTGGTGATGCCCTCGCCGAAAGAGGTGACACTAGCCCGGCCACCGAGCATGTGAACCGCCCGTGTCAACGCACCAGCGGCATGAATCTCACGCTCATACAGTGCTCGACTCAGGCTTCCCGAGCAGTCAACGAGAATGGCAACATCAGTGTTGACAACATCGACATCATCATCCCTGACAAGCACACGGGTAGTCAGGCCACTGGCAAACTTAGCGAGGTTGCCACGGTGAACCCTGCTGCCGCTACCCCGTGGCATGGTAGTTCCTTCATCGGAAGTAGACACCAGCGAAGATTCCACTCGGCGTGCAACAATGCTGCCCTCCAAAGCCCCGGCCTTGAAGCCGCCGGTCTGCATTTGATAACTCGGAGACTCCTTGTATACCGTGGCTTTCTTTACTGAAAGTTCCGATTGGGTCAACGCTTCCCGGCCATCAGCGTTAGGAGTCTTGATGCGTTGGGTGGACGCCTCGTCAGAGTCGATCGCATCGAAGGCTGAAGATGGGCTTGGCCTCTGGTTGCCGTCAGATATTCTACCCGCCTCGGCATCCTCTCCATCCTTGCCCTTGTTGCCATCTTCACCCTTGCCACTACTGCTGCCATCTTCCGCACTACCTTCCTCGGAAGAGGATGATTCACCTTGGCTCTTGGAGTCTCCACCATTGTCACCCCCATCCTGTGACTTGCCGTCACCCTCACTGTCACCTTCACCCTCACTGTCACCCTCACCCTCACCCTCGCTGTCACCATCGCTGTCACCGCCCGACTCTTCGCCATCTTGTGACTCGCCGGTGCCATCGTCAGAGCCGTCCTGACCCTGCCCATCTCCCTCGCCTTGATCTCCAACCTCCCCATCCTCTCCATCCTTGCCATCGTTGCCATCCTCTTGGGGTGTCGGTGGCTGTGTGAGTTGTAGAAGTTCAAGGACTTCTTCGGCAACCTTGCGGACGCCTTGGATCGTGCTGTACTTATGAACACCCATGATCCTCTTCTTCAGTGGAAGAAGCATCGCCTCTACATACTCACAGTCCGGATGGTGGCCCCACCCAAGCCGGGAGTTCAAGTACAGGCAATGAATCAACTGCTGAGTAAAGGTGTCAAGGCTCTCCTTGACAAAGCCCTCGTGCAGGCCAGAGAAGTTGACGCCAGAGAAGTCTCTTGACATGACCGTCTCAATCCGTGCATCTTCAAGGGCGTTCAACACACCTGCCCCCCTGTCGCCCCACTTGTGGTGAACGTCACCCAAGGCATTACCCTTGAAAGAATCGGCGACGATGTGGCCAGCCTCATGATCGAGGTAGCACCTGATGGTGTTCAACTCCTCGGCTGTCACTTCCTTGGGCAGGCTTGGGAGATAGATGATTCTCCCATTAGTGCGAGGCCCATGATTGTCAACGACAAGGGTGATGTCCCTATCCGCGTAGAACTTTGCGAGCGTGCTCATTGCCGTGGCTGTGTTGTAAGTAATCGTCATTGGTAGATCTCCTTGATCTGTTTGTTGTGGTGTGTGAAACTTTCACACTCACCATCCGAGGCATGCTCGGACGAGTTCCCGGACATGCTTGAGTTCATCGGGTGAGAACTGCCCCATCACGCTGGAGCAGAACGCAGCCTTAGGATCAACACCGCTGGCACAATCCTGTGCGAACGGGATGAGACTGCGAAGGGTAACTGGGGTACGAACACCATCGGACAGTTCGCCACTGTCAATCTTCCGGGCTTGGCTTCTCGTACCGCTGACAAACTGTTGCAGTTTGTCGATGTGTTCAGAGGGTACCCCGTAGGAGATAAGAAGGTCTTTCTCCATAGCCTCATCGAGATAGTCAACGGTGAATGCCCGTGTCCATCGTGAGATGAACGCATCGTCCGAGACATTCGCCGATGTGTGCCTGCCGGTGATGTCACCGGTGCCATAGGTGTTGGCCGTCATGACAAAGATCATGCTGGATGGCACCGTTACGCTTTCCCCATTGGGGAGGTCAAGCACGCCACCCTCAAGCACACCGTGAAGGATGGACTGGATCTCTGCCTTGAGATGATCCCCCTCGTCGAAGATGACAACGTGCGGAGCATCCGGAGATGCCGCCTTGCATAGCCTTGGAAGGAGGCCATCCTGCCAGACAACTTCCCCATCCTTGATAGTCTGCTCGCCGAGCAGGGTGTACTCGGTCAGACCCTTGCCGCACTGGATGGTCCGGCATGGCACATTCATGTGAGCACATGCCTGTTGGATGCCTGATGTCTTGCCTGTTGCGGGTGGCCCGATCAATCGGGTCGGTGCTCCTGACAATATGGTGCTCATCACATCGCCGAGGGTGTAGTCAACACTCAGGTCTCCTACGCTGAAGTTACTTCGCCACCCCTTCAGGCAATACTGGGGAGAGATGGACGGCACACCCCAAGGCTCTGAAACTTTCAGGTCGAAGTGATCCATCTCCTTGCCTGCAATGTCAACCTTCCCCGACCCTGTGAAGTTAGGCCCCGAATGTATCGTGACCTGTGGCTTGTTCTTGAGCACGTTGACCTCTTCGATGAGTTCGTCAACACGCTTGGCAAGAACGTCTGCCGCCTCAGCCCGTGATGTCAGGGCGTCGATCTGGTCGGTGATGCTCGATACCATTGATGGCATTGGCGGAATCACCCGCGTGGTAGGTGTCGCCGGTGCTGGGGTTGGCGTTGTCGATTTGGGTGCGACAAGGCATGAGTGACCGACGCCTTCATAGGTATCACACACATATGAACTTCCGGCCATCACCGGTCCATGCCCTGTATTTTCAAGGCTCGCCCCGTTCCATTCTTTCTCCGAATAGCGACTCGAAGTGCAACGAGCGCCCCCCGAGTACGCATTCGGAAAGCCGCCGTGATCACACCACGGGTGGGAGTGTGTTATAGCATGGGGCATGCTATGGCATATCGCATGGGTACAATCCGCTACCTTTGTCAGACCCTTCGCCACTGCTTGGCCTGTCCACCGCGAGGCCATGCCTCGGTAGTCCGATGGCGTAAGGCTCTTGACCCAATCGGGATTATTGATGGGCTGGGCGTACCGGAACAAACGGTCCCAGTCAGACGAGTAGAACTTTGGATCTGCCGGATCAATCGGATTGATGATGGAGAATGACGGATCAGACGCCGGATCTTCCTGTTTGTGATTGTGGTCGATCTGGATTTGCCACGATCTCACAAGTGCTGCGATCCATCCTGACAGTTGAGGAGAGAGATTCTGATGGGTGACCGTCAGTACCGGGTTGCCGTGGCTATGCCCGCCGGACTCCTGCACCCGGATGGTCATACCATCACCCCCATTGTCCTCTCTCGCTCGAAAGAGAACCTCGTTCGCCCTCGTCGCCGAGTCTCCATCCCTGAAGATGTTGAGGAACAGGCATGGATTGTTGCCCTTGTACGAGGGCCGGAGGCTGAACCGGAGATAGTCTCCCTTCAGCACCCCCAAGTAGGTGCAAGACTCCGGAGCCTTGGCGAGGTTGGTACTGGTGATGGGTGAGAATCCACTAAGGATACGATCAGTGAACAGGTGGTTCATGTGAACCTTTCTGGCCTGATGGCCGTTGATTGCGTGAAAGTTTCACGCGGTGAGACAGTCTGAAAGTTTCAGACAATAAACTACTTGGCCCTGTCGATGTTGACGGGCTGGACAAATTCACTCAGCATTCCGACTGATCGCCGGATTGATTCCTCGTCGCTGGGGTACGGTCTTAGGGCTGAATCCACCGCGTATGGATAGTTCTCAGCCTCGGAACCGTAATGAGAATCGCCAGCATTCCACAACTTGTTCGGTACCACCGCATGACCGACACGGTAGAACTCGGTGTGTCCATCACATCCCCCGTTCTCCCACCACTCGACGAGATCAAGTGCGGGCAGGCAATCTTTCACCCACTTCAAACACCACGCATTTTCATCGGCGCCAGCCGGTCGGTCCTCCCATGTGGGGCTTCGCCGGTAGATGTTTCCATATCCCGGCGTGGCTGGGTTCTCAAGGAAGTACCCGAACTTTGTATACCTGCGGCCCCACTGAAAGTCAGCGGGTCTAGGGGCATAGTCAGGCCCGCCAAGCACAAACTCTTTCGGAATCGGGAACTGCTGGTACTCCGTTTTGTTCAGCAGGACATTAAGGATCATGTCATTAGGAACGTATCTTGATTTTGCAAGAGGTTCTCCCGTGACTAGTGTGCAGCATGGGACGTTCGTTGCCCACGCCTTGCCCCCGTTGCCCCGCACTTTGCGGGTGATCTTGTCTGCGTCCATGAACGCGGCCTTCTTTTCTTGAAACATGATGTTCCTTTCTTCTGGAAGTTTCAGGCTACAGGGTTGCCCTCTTCGGCTACCTCTTCAAAGTAATCATCGGCTTCGCCGCCGATTTCTTCGGCATCGCATCCGACAAGGAACAGTAACTGTGCCAATTGATTTGGCGTTGAACTGTTGACCAGATCCCGCATGGCTTGCAGGCTTATCTCATCACACTGTGGGTCGAGCCTGTTGAGGATGGTCGTGATTCTTCCTTGGATCGCCTGCATTTTTCTCTTGGCAATGTCCTGCATGACTTGATTCCTTTCAGATGTCCGCAAGGATGCGGACGCGGTTCATGTACTCGGTGATGGCATCTTGCGCATCACTGAACTTGCTGAACTGGGAGGCGTGACCGTCACGCTCACTCCACACGATGTGGATTCCATCCCCGGTCTTGCCGTGGACGATCCTGACATTGTCGTTGCTGCATGATTTGATTTCGTTGAGTCCATTCATGAGTGTGCGTATCCGTCTGTTTCTATGCCGATCCACATCGTCGAACCATTCGACGCTTCAACCTTCACCATCACACACTTGTCCGATCCGCCCAGCGGGGTGGGATCATGCACGGTGTGATGGCGTTCCTTGAGTTTCTCGATCGTCTGTCGCTGCTTGTCTGAAAGCGTGATGTCACTCATCGGTACTGTCCTTTCTGAAAGTGTGAAAGTTTCACGCTGTCTTGCGTGCCGGTTCCCCGCCGAGGAACATACCTCTCCCAATGGCCCGACCGGGGGTGATGGCCCCGTAAAAGTTGAGGAAGGCCTCAGTGAATTCTTCTCCTTGATCGGATGTCTCATTCAGTGCTTCCCGGAGGACAGCCTCCGGGACGCGGCGATAGTCCACTCGACCCATGATGGATCGCAGCCCCTGTTCATCGGCGGGCAGGTGCCTCTGTTCGTTTGCATAGGTAGATTTCATGATCTTGTCCCGGCGGACTTTGACATACCGGGAGTGATCTTCAGGGTTTAGATCCAACATGGTTGGCTCCTGTTATTGTGCGTGAAAGTTTCACACGGCGAGTCTGAGTTTGAACACGGGATTTCTGTGCGGGTCTTCCGCCTCGACATACCCAAGCAGGGTTGCAGCCTCCTCGGAGATCGGGACAGGCTCGCCCTCCCCGCCGAGGAGTACGAACATTCGATCCTCCCCGTCAATAGGGGCGAGAACCACCAGTTCCGCCGTCGATGAGATCTCAACGGAGAGCATTTCTTTTGTTTGTTCTTCAAAGTTCATGGTTTGCTCCTTGTGTGAAAGTTTCACGCTTCGGCCCGAGTGGCCATGATGCTGGCCAGATCGGCCACGTCCTTGCGGGTGATTCTCCCGCCGGTCTTCGCGTTGAGTTCTCGCTCGTCCGCCGTGCTGGTGGGCTGCTCCCGCCAGTCTCGATCGGTCACCCGGCGGATGGTCCGCCCAACCTCCCGCCCGACCTTGGGGTCGAGCAGGCCGAGTGACAGCATGAGACGGTCATATTCGTTCGCCATGATTTGGCTCCTGTGAAAGTGCGTGAAAGTTTCACGCGGGGAAAGTGTACGCCCCGAACGTCGAGACGCACGAATGCAAAGGGGGCCGGGCTTTCGCCCAGCCCCCGCAAAGTGTTTTTTTTTTCAGATACAGGCGAGGGTTTCGCGGAGCATCTTGGCGTCATCCTCGCTCACCATCGGGAGATGCTTTTCGATGGTCTGGATGGCGGACTCGATCGCAGCCTTCGCATCGCGGACCAGCGGCCATTCCTTCTTCACCTCCGTGGCCGTGAACTCTGCGCCAAACTTCTTCAACGCCAGCCCGACGACCTTTTCCGGAGTCGATCCCAAGGCCGTGGCCGCATTATTGCATGCCGTCATCATACCCTTGGAGTAAAGCCCGCCGTGATCGACCATCTTCTTATGCTTCCCGATGACCCGGAACGCGAACCGGGCAATCCCGATGTCCGATCGGGCCGATCGTCCCGCCTCCGTGAGCGCCTCCGAATACTCCCGGACCTCCTCGACGTCCCCGATGTCCGTGTCTCCGATGTCCATAGTCAGGCGCTTGAGCATATTCCGGACGTCTTCCTGTGCTCGCATGTTGCTGGCCACAGCCTTGGCCAATGCGCTACTGAATTCGCGGTTCATGATGAACCCTTTCAAGATGTGCGTGAAAGTTTCACGCGGTGAAGGAATGCCGGGAGCGGGTTGCTCCTCGGCCATGAGTGAATTAGACCATGGATCGGGCCTGCGTGCTCGATGCTAGGCTCATGCGAGGACTGGCCCCCCATAGGGAAGGTACCTGTTCTATCTATAACCGCGACCCCACCGGGGGGCAGTCCTAATAATGTAGCCCTTCAATCGACGGGGTTTTTCTAACCTGTAACACTTGACAGGTGGCCAGAGGTCAGTAAACTCGCCCAAGTGGTCTCTTTTTCTCCCCCTACCGGCTCAGTGACGGCTGGACCGGTAGTTTTAGACAACTCATTGCTTGCCCATTCTGGCGTTCTCTCCAACTAGGGGGCGTCAGCAGGTTTCGGAAACACGCCTAGCCGGTACTCAGTCCGGTCTCAGTCCTGATCCAAAGGCGTTTTTAGAGGTGGCTATCAAGGAGGTGACTGGAAACCGGCCAGTCATCAGCCAGCCCGCTTGTTATGGGGTGAAAATCTCGCGTTCCTCTCTGCTGTTCATTAAACCCCGCCACTAGGGCCGTCCTTCGGGATTGCGGGTCTCCCAACCAGCAGCAGTTTTAGCGAGTCTTGGGCAGTGTTTCTCCTAAAAGCCTTTGCGCCGTTGGAAGCGTTGAGGTTGGGAGAAGGGCCTCCGGTCTATCTAAACTTTCTGTAGACGCGCCGCTCCGCTAGGATACAATCCTGATGCGGAGGGGGCTTTTATGATTATTGTTGACGGGCTAGAAGACGCCATTGTGGGGCACGCAAAGGTCCGGGGAAACAACGTGGTGGTCTACTCCGTAGACAGGCTCAGTATTCTTATTGATAAGGATCTGGACGATTCTGCCACCCCAGACGAGGTGCGAGACATCGTGAGGTTTCTGGAGGAGTCCGTCACAGACCGGGCTTCTGATGAGAGGGTTCCGCCTCCTGTGTTTGTCTACTCAGCGGACTGGGAGGATATTCTTGATATGTCCGGAGAAGACGAGCAAGATGACGATTCCTGAAGGCACTGTCTGGATTGCTTCTCAATGGGTTGTGCTTAAACACGATCCGGCTATCGGCCACTTCGGGCAGTTCAACTCCTTCCCAAACCCTGAAATACTGATAGGACCGGTAAGGGGTGAGATTGCTGCAATGACAGTAATCCATGAAGCGATTGAAGCAGCGGCTGACATACTTGATTTGAAGATGAAAGAGTCCGAGATACGGTGCTTGGAGCATTGCATCTCTGGGATGATCATCCGGAGTCCCGAGGTTGTCGATTGGATTGTTAAAGAATTGCGTAAGTCTGAAGATGGTTGTAAAAGATCAATGGCTGCCGTAAACTGACAGGCATGCGAGATGTACTCTTTAGACAAGCCAAAAAGAAATGGCTATCCGAGCAGGACGCAGATTTTCTCCAAAAGTACCACGGGCGAGTAGCCGAACTGAATGATGGAAAGAACCATTATTTAGAGCGAGAAGAAATCCTGAATGAAGAGTTTGGGATTACACGGGAATCTCTGGCCTCATACATAGAAGATGTTTTGTCAGAAAGAAAAAAGAAGAAAGAAAGAAAGAAACCTGATATTGTGACACCACTCGACCCCCCGGCGGAAGTCATTGACGGCCCGGCTTCCAATGGGGGGTTCGTGGCTTCTAATGATGTGATCAATATCAAATGGGTGGCAGAGAACCTACCCAATGATGAGGCTGAAAAAGGTCAAGCCCCGAATTCCGCAGCGTGGGGTCTTCTTTGTTGGGCACGAAGAAACCCGGATCAGTTCTATACGCAGATCTACAAGCAGGTGGTGATCCCAACCAAGCGTGAGATCGAAGAGGCTTCTGATGCAGCCAACGACGAGGGTCGCCTTATTGAAGCACTGGACAGGGTCAAGGCTATTGCCGGGGAATTGATTGACAGATAAGCCATACAAGATGGTCCCGAAGGATTTGATGAAGAACATCGAATTCAGAAAGCGGATGATTCGTGCCTGTGGCTCGGACAAGAGCGCCCAGAATGACATCAGGGTTCTCTGTAGCAATGACATCTTGTTTTGGTGGAACACCTTCCTGTTTACATACGACCCACGTTTGTCAGCAAGCGTGGTGCCGATGGTGACGTATGAATTTCAGGACGATGCTGTCAGTCAGATCAATGACTCTATTGGGGTAAGCGATCTTGTAATCAGCAAGTCCCGCGACATGGGTGCTTCATGGATGCTCGTCGGGGTGTTTCTGTGGCGATGGCTGTTCAAAGACGGACAGTCTTTCCTTCTTGTTTCAAGAAACGAAGACTATGTTGACAAGGCAGGAAACCCGAAGTCGTTGTATTGGAAGATCGACTTCATCATGAAACACCTTCCGGGCTGGATGCTTCCGCAATTCAGCCGGACGAAACTGAGATTGAGTAACCATGCGAATGGATCAACGATTGATGGTGAGAGTACAACTGGCGATGTTGCTCGCGGAGATAGAAGAACGGCTATTGGTCTTGACGAGTTTGCCGCCTTCGACACAGACGCCGGATACCGAGCGCTCGCTGCCACGAGAGATGCGACGAACTCAAGAATTTTCAACTCGACGCCTAATGGGACCAACAATGCGTTTCACTCCGTCGCACAGAACGAAGAGATTCCGCAACTGAGATTGCACTGGAACCTTCATCCGAAGAAAGCGGAAGGGCTTTACTATGAGGGTGACAAAGCGAGGAGTCCTTGGTATGACCGAGAAGTAAAGCGATGCGGCTCTCCGGTCGAGGTTGCTCAGGAACTGGACATCTCGTTTGGTGCTTCCCAGCAGGTCTTCTTTGACTTGAACCTGCTTGCGAAGTATCAAAGCAAGTTTGTGCGTGCCCCCTACGTTAGGGGGGAGATCGAATTTGATGAGAAAGCAAACGATGTCCACTTCGTTCAGGAGCCTCGCGGGAGGCTGAAGATGTGGGCACACCCCGACCCGCTGGGGGAGATGCCATCCGACCGCTCGTATGTAATGGGCGTTGACATTGCGACCGGGACCGGCTCCAGCAACTCATGCCTTTCCGTCGTAGATAGAAAGACAAGGGAAAAGGTCGCTGAGTTCGCAACGCCCAACATGAGGCCGGACCAACTCGCCAAGTATTCGGTTGCTATGGCCCGATGGCTGAAAGACCAGTATGGCCGCCCCGCTTTGATTTGCTGGGAAGCGGCTGGACCCGGAAGGATCTTTGGCGATGTCATCGTGGAACTCGGGCACCGAGAGATCTGGTTCCGCCACAAAGAAGGAACGGCGGTAAAGAAGACCGGTGACATGATGGGGTGGATTCCCACCAGAGAAAGCAAACTGACATTGTTCGGCAACTATCGACGGCAACTGTTTTCAGAGTCGTTTATCAACAGGTCGAGAGAAGCCCTGACTGAGTGTTCTGAAATCGTGTATATGCCCGGCGGGGGTATTGAGCACACAAGATCCGTGAGTTCCAGAGATTCTTCTGGCGCGCGGCTTAATCATGGCGATCGTGCTACTGCTGACGCATTGGTTTGTATGGCGGTCGGGTATGAGGGGAATCGGGCTAGTCCGAAGCCCCGAGTCATTCCCGGATCAATGATATACAGACGCAAGCAACAGCAAGAAGCCAAGAGGAAGGCAACTAAATGGTAAGCCCCCACAGTCCTTTTCATAAACTATCTCAGGCTTTTGAGTGGTCTCGACTGAGAATGACGCCGTTCCGAGAGGAGCGGGTTCGCAATTTGAAGACATACCTTGGCCGCCATTACAACGGCGAGGCGACCTCGGAGCGTGTTCCTGTGAACATGCTTGAAGTGGCGGTCCAGATCTATCGAAGGAACTTGGTAACGGCCAACCCATCGGTAAGGGTTCGGACTGACAAGAAGGCTTTGCGCCCTACGGCCCGAAAGTTTCAGTTGGCAATTACAAAGGTGCTCAATGAAATTGACTTTCAAGAGTCAATGAACACCATTGTTTTTGATGCGTTGTTCGGCATTGGCGTGGCGAAGATCGGGATTACCGACAAGGCTCTTGGCGAGATGAGGGGGTACCTGCATGATGGGGGATACCCATTCATGGATGCCGTTGACCTTGACGATCTTGTTCTGGATATGAACTCCAAGCATTGGGAAGGCATGCAGTTCGTCGGGAACAGGTACGAACTTCCCTATGAAGAGGCGATGGAATCAGACGTTTTTGAGTTCAAGAACAAGCCGTCCCCCAAGCCGCAGCAGCCATACAACGAGTATGGCGAGATGAAGGTTTCTTCTATCGGGTCCAAGTCCGGGTATGGCACTGCCACATATACAAGAGCAAAGGATGTTCTTGAACTGTGGGACATTTACATGCCTTACGAGAAGAAGGTCTTTACTTTCAACTGTGACGATCGCGGCGTTCCGATGATGGACTCGCCTATCCGAGAGGTTGACTGGAAGGGGCCGGAAGTTGGGCCATACATCCCTCTTAGCCTTGGAGATGTGAGCGGCAACCTTATGCCGCTGCCCCCTATTGCCAACCTTGTCGATCTCAACGATGCCCTGAACAGGACTTTCAGAAAGACGGTTCGCCAAGCAGACCGTCAGAAGACCGTGACATTGGTTGCGGCTGGCTCGGATGATGATGGGGAACGAATCCTTAATTCGAGCGATGGCGACATGATTCGTGTTGATCGCCCCGAAGCGACAAGAGAAGCACGCTTTGGCGGGGTTGATCAGGTGAACCTTGCCTATAGCGTTCAACTGCGACAGTTGTTTGACTTCATGGGTGGAAACCTGTCAGCAATGGGCGGTCTTTCCGCGATGGCAGATACGGTTGGTCAGGAAGAGATCATCAAGGCTTCCTCCTCCCAGAAGATCCAAGACATGCAGTCGCATGTGATCTTGTTTGCCCAGCGTGCCGTGTCTGCGATTTCGTCTTGGATTTGGTATGACCCGGTGAGGAACTTTGATCTGGTGGACAGCCTGCCTGAGACGGGTTTTGAAATCCCCCTCAAGTTCAAGCCGAAGGATCGCAAGGAGTCTGAGTTCATTGAAATGAACTTTGAGATCTCCCCGTCGTCCATGCGAGAGTCGTCTCCTGAGCAAAAACTGGCGATCCTGTCAAATACGATTTCAAACTTCCTTGTGCCGCTAACGCCTAATTTGCAAGCGCAGGGCCTCACTGTAGATGCTGCTTCTTTTATTAGGCAAATTGCAGAATTGACAAACATGCCTGATATTGAAAGCCTTATTATGCCTGTCGGATCTATGGGCGAGGCAGACGAAATAAAGGCTAACCAGTCTGGCCAGTCTGAAACTCCTGACAATACGACGAGGAGATATGTCAGGGAAAACATCTCAACAGGGGGCACTCAGGAATCACGAGATGCCGCGACGGTTCAGGCTCTCATGGGTAATGCCATGACTCCGGGTCAAGAGCAGATGATGAACCAGCCAGCCCCCCGGCCAAGTATGGGTTGAGTTATTTTGAAGTTTTGCTAGGATTACAACGAATGCCAATTTACCTGTATAAGCATCCTGACACCGGCGAGCAGAAAAGCGTCATGATGTCAATGAATGAAATGTGGGAAAAGACCAAGGGTGACAACCTTGTTCTTGATGGCATTGAATGGGTCAGGGATATTTCAGCAGAGCATGGAACTCAGGTTACAGGCGGTCGCGGCTGGCCCTTATACAGCGAGGCAGCAGGAACCCACCCTGACGAAGTCGGGAAGTCCATGAAGGATATGAGAGCAAAAGGTGTAAATCTCAACTACACCAAGGATGGCCGAGCGATTTTCGAGAACGCAACTCAGCGGCGAAAAGCGTTAAAGGCACTTGGTATGCAGGATATGCAGGGTTATGACTGAAGAACAAAAAGAACAGCCTTACGAAATCAAAGATCCATCGGAGCGATTCAAGGAGATTGTCGCCGATCTGACAGAAGATCCCGGCGGACATGATTCTGGTGACGAGCACAAGGAAGTGGAAGCGAAGGAGCCTGAACCGGAAAAGGTTGAGGCTGACCCTGTAACTCCCAAGCCCGCTTCTGATACTGATACTGAAATTACGATGAAGTCCGTCGATCAATATATCGACGAAGACCTTGCTGCTGTCGTAGGCAGGCTCCAGTTGGAGATTTCCCAACTTCAGTCTGAAAAAAAGAAGCAAGGAGATACCGCCAAGATTGACGACCTTGTTACCAGCCTTGGCGATGAGTGGGACTCGGTGTTCAAAGACAAGGCGAACCGAGAAAAGTTGGGGACTGCAATCAGCGTTATGAAGGCTGGTTACAAGCAGTCAAATATTCCTGTTCCGGACGAGCAGGAAATTGTTCAGAAGGCGCTCCGTGCGGAGTTTGCCGATATCAAATCAAACATTGAACGAGGAGAGGTCCAATCAAAGGTTGATGACCGAAAGTCTCAAATGATTTCTAGGGCAAGTGGGCGTCGGACAGACTCTCTTAGTCCTACGGAGTCAGCGACTCGATCGGTTCACAAGTTGATGATTGATCGTGGCCTCTACAACTCGTAAAACAAAGGAGTAGATTCCAATGGCTATTGCTGTTTCGGATCTTCAGGATCTCATTACGACCACCCAAAAGGAATTGGGTGAACTCAAGTGGACTGAAATTGCCACTGACCTTCAGGAGCACACGGCCCTTTCAAGCCTGCTTCAGGAGTCTCGTGTCCAGTTCTCGTCTGGTACTTCCATTCAGTGGAATATCATGGTTGAGAATAGTGGGCTTGCTAAGGACACCAGCCTGTTCGCTACTGATGAAGTGAACATTGGCGATGTCATGAAGACGGCGGAAATCGGCTGGAAGCACCAGACGACCAACTACGCCATCGAGCGTCGAGAGATTGCGTTCAACCGTGATCCCCGTCGTATCGTTGACCTTGTTGCGGTTCGCCGTGCTGACGCCATGATCTCCATGGCTGAGCATATGGAGAAGCGTTTCTGGGGTGCCCCCACTACCGCCACTGATCTCAAGATGAACGGTGTTGGTTACTGGATCACCACTTCTGGCACCGTTCCCAGTGCCGATGGAACTGGTGGATTTGTAGGTGGCGACAAGTTCTCTGGTGGAACTGCTGGTCTTAGCAGCGCGGACTACCCACGCTGGCAGAACTACTGGGGCAAGTACGCGGCTGGGGACCTTACTGGTGCGCCTGCTACGACTAACAACCAGAACTACAGTGCCGTTGCTGATGGATCTGGGCAACCGGCAGCCTTCCCGGTTCTTGGCCTCGTCAAGCAGATGCGTGAGGCGTATATCAAGACCGGCTTCAAGCCGATCGCTAACGCAAGCGTTCCCTCGTATAACACGGGTGATCGTCATGGCATTTATTGTGGTTACACTGCCCTTGCTGGCCTTGAGCAAATTGTTGAACGTACCAACGACAAGGTCACCTCGGCAGACCTCCAGCCCTATGCGGGACGGGTTGTTTTCCGTGGCGTCCCGATCACCTATGTTCCTCATCTTGATGCGGCTGCGGACAACAACCCCATCTATATGTTGAACTGGGGTACGTTCCACCCGGTGTTCCTTGAAGGCGAGTACATGCGAGAAATGGGTCCGGAAGTTGCCCCGAACCAGCACACCACGCTGGTCACTCACATTGACTGCACTCTCAACACCTACTGCACTGACCGCCGCCGCAACGCGGTTCTTTCCAACGCTGCGGTCACTCTCCAGAACAACTGATAAAGATCAAAAGGAGGCAATAATGCCTATCGGAATTGTTAGTTATCGCGGGCATGAAACCGCGTTTTCGCCGAACTATGATGTGTCGAAAGCAGACGCTCAGGTTCTCACTTTCCAAGACGGTAGCACTGGTAACCCCACTGATACCACCGCTACGGCTGGAACTACCGCTCTGGTAGCGGACCTGTCTCAGCCCGGCGGAAAACTTCTCATTGACTCGGTTGCTTCTACAGCCGCGCAAGGTGAAAATGTCCAGTGGAAAACTTTTGCAGTTTCCGCAAACGCTGATAAGCGTGTGGAGTTTTACTGCAACTTTACGCCGCTGGAGCAGGCCGGAGAATTGTTTATCGGCCTAGCGGTCGTTGACCCTTCTCTTATTGCCAGTTCGGCACTGAGCAACAAGTGCATCGGGTTTACCATTGCAGGTGATGATGATGACGTTCTCGACTACATCACTATGGATGGGACCGACCCGTCAGCAGATGCAGAAAAGACTGCGGGTAGTGCCCTTGTGATGAGCCAGACGTATGAAGTTGGCATGGTTATCACGACTGCGTCGGTTGAGTTCTATCTCGATGGGGCATTGGTT
>Ga0070747_1000763_pt1 | contig 15666 bp, 29 predicted proteins | sample VirMetDEL_Mar_31_FD_77321 | JGI IMG/M metagenome (GOLD analysis project Ga0070747, IMG submission 77321) | Aqueous microbial communities from the Delaware River and Bay under freshwater to marine salinity gradient to study organic matter... | ecosystem: Environmental > Aquatic > Marine > Coastal... | reverse complement strand
TTATATATATCAAAAGGTGAAACTCACGCGAGAGCTCTTATATTCTCACCAATAACTAGACTAAACTTTATGTTAAACTATTACCTTAAAAACTATGCAAATGAGTAAAATGAAAGAACTAGATCTTATAGCGCAAGGCGTGGCAGATCACATGAAAGAATTATTATACGACACTGTCGAGTGGCAAATAGCAGATCAACCTGTTGATGGCGATGACTTCAACGAGATGCACAGTTATGTAATGGATAAGGCTATTGAAAAAATGGCTATGGAATTACCTGAATTTAGAAGATTAAACATAGGTGATTACAAACAAAACACGATTACTACTGGATAATATAATAAACTTAAATAAATTAATATGTATTGTAAATGTGGCACACCTGTGCATCCTGTCCGTCAAAGCTTAGGTTATAAAACCTGTGTTAAGTGTTCAACTACTAAAACATACTCGTATGTTCCTATAATTGAGCACAAGACGGGCAATACAATACAAATAGTCAGCCAAGAGGTAAGTGCATCAGTGCACAAAGCTTGGCGGCGTAAATAAAGGGCGTGAAATGGTTAGATGAAGATAACAGTACTTTGAGATAACTTCAATCCGAAACAACTTCAAACGCAGGTTCGATTCCTGCCACGTCCACTAAAATTATAAATTATGAATGAATACAACGGATGGACTAACTACGCTACGTGGCGTATAAACCTAGAAATACTCGGAGATATTAAGTTTGAAGATCGTATCTCCGTAGATGACTTAAAAGAAATAGTAGAAGACTGTGTTTTTACTAACTTTAATACTTGTGATACACCAAGGTTAGTTGAAGATTACGCTAGAGCTTTTGTTTCTGAAGTTAATTTTTACGAAATTGCTAGATCTATAAACGAAGAAATAGATTTACAAACAAAAAACGAATACTAATGGATAATATAATAAAATAAATATGCAAACATTATTACATCAACTAAAACCAGAGATACTAAAATCTTTAATTGAAGACGTAGAACGTTACGACACAGTATCAAAAACACTAGTAGAACTAGATGAAAACTTCTTTTACGAAGATCTAACTATTCGTCAAGTTAAAAACTTAATTACATTTTCTGATATTGTAAATTCTCAAATGTCACCTTGGGATTTTAAGTATGGCGATTGTTTTTTTGAAGATCAAATACCTTTATAATATGGACTTAGAGATAAAAGAAAGAGCAAGTAATAAAGCTTTTAGCAAGATACTAACGCTAGAGCGTGACATTAGAGGCTTAAGTAATGACATCAAAAAAGGTGGCGACGGTAGACTATCATTAGATCTACTTCAAGCGTGCCTTGATTCAACTAAAGCAGAATTAAAAACATGGAAATATATAACTAAATTAATAGAAACAAATGAGTAAAAAAATCACAGACGAGTTAATCAACAAAAGGCTTGAAGCTAAAGGCTTCGGCGACAAACAAGCTAACCAACCTTGGGAAGCTAGAAAATCAGTAATGGATCATTTTGATATTTTCTTTACAGATAATTGGACAGATAAAGCTGACTTCTACGTATATCCAGAGTCAACATCTGATGGCTATGAAGTATGGGTTGCAACAGAAGACATTAGAAGTATAAGTTTATCAGAAGATGTACATTATTATGACAGTAATCTAGGTGAACCTCTTGAAGAATTTATCAGATATTCTAATGGTGATAATGATTTTCCATCTATTATATATGTAGATGATGAAGAAGCTCACTATGTAGAGTATGCTATAGAGCAATTATTCTACTACTTAGCTGAAAGATTCACTGAAGAAGTAACTGATGAATTAATAAACGAAGGTTACGAGCTAGAAGAAGTTCTAGACTAAAAAGCATAATGGTTACAAAGCGGGTTCGATTCCCGCTATGCTTTCTAATTTTAAATAAATGCGTATGACAGAAAAAGAAATGAACAGAATCGCAGATCTTGTTGTTGAAAAGCTAATAAAAAAGCAACGAGAGTATGACGAACAGTTTCATGAGGATTTTCACGAGGTGTTAAAGGACAACTTAGGTAATGCTAGACAGGTATCAGAAGAAGAACTGATGTTATCTGAAATAGCTAGACTTATGACCCTATTGTCATCTTATGAAGAAAACGAGCAGTATGAAAAGGCTGCAATTATTAACAGAAAAATAAACCATTTAAAAACCAAATTATCAAATTTATGATTAAACCAATGCTCGCATACAAAGTAGGCAAGAAAGATGTCGACTGGTCCGAGAAAGTATTTATCCAACCTAAACTCGATGGCGTACGCTGCGTGTTTACTAAAGATGGCGCGTTCTCTCGTACTGGTAAACAATTTAAAAATGTAGCACACATTGAGTATGATCTTAAGGATTTTTTCAAAAAATATCCTTATCGTGTACTTGACGGTGAGTTATACAACCACAAACTAAGAAATGACTTTGAAAAAATTATTTCTTTAGTTAGAAAACAAAAACCAAGTGATGAAGACAGGTTAAACGCTCAACATTTGGTACAGTTTCACGTTTATGATTTTATGAACTTTACTGTGCTAAAAAACTTAACAAAAGATGTTTACGGAGATCGCTTTAACTGGCTAGTAAGAAATTTACCAATTTCTAGAACTATGACACTAATTAAGAATACTAGTGTTGATAGCTATGATGAAGCTAAAATGCTACACGACGTACACCTAGCTCAAGGTTACGAAGGCTCTATGCTTAGACTTAATAAGCCTTATGAGTGTAAACGATCTTACAACTTGCAAAAGTTCAAAGATTTTAGCGATACAGAAGCTACTATTGTAGGTTACGAAACAGGTAAAGGTAAAAGAACAGGTACACTTGGCAAGTTTTATATGCAAGATGACGAAGGTATACAGTTCGGTTGTCCGCCGGGTAAAGGATATTCCTACAAAGATCTAGCAGATATGCTTGAAAATGTACACGATTACATTGGCCAGCGTGCTACTTTTACTTATTTTCAACGAACTAAAGCAGGTTCTTACAGACACCCGCTATTTAAAGCACTTAGAAACTATGAGTAAATTAATATGGAAATTATATAATGAAAATATGATCTCGGAGGAAGTAGTACACTTGCTCCTTGATTGTCATTATAATAGGGTAAATAAAAAAAGATATTAAAATGAATATATTTTACCTGCACGCAGACCCATACAAAGCTGCAACATACTTTTATGATAAGCATAAAGTTAAAATGATCTTAGAATCAGCGCAAATGCTTTGTACAGCTCATCACGTATACGGTAATGGTGATAATGTACCTTACAAAAAGGCTCATTTAAACCATCCGTCTACGATCTGGGCTAGATCTAGTAAGTCAAATTACTATTGGCTATATGAGCATATGTTAGGTATCGGCAAAGTATATACTAAAAGATATGGCAAGTATCATCTTAGTATTGAAAAGTGCAGAGATGCTCTAGCATTTGCTCCTGTAGGTATACCTGATATTGATTTTACAGAACCTCCACAGTGTATGCCAGACCAATACAAAGTGTCTGGTTGTAGTATAACTGCTTACTGGAATTACTATGAAGGTGAAAAGTATTTAGTTGCTAATAAAAATGAACAATTAATAACTAGACCATATGAAATTTTTAACAACATTATTGGTGACAGCAACAATATACCATGCTGATCCTGCTCAATGTAATGCAGATTATTTAACAACTGCTTCATTGAAAACTATAAATAAATCTAATCCTCAAGGACATCGCTGGATAGCGGTATCTAGAGATTTGGAAAAACACGGGTTTACTTTCGGAACACGAGTATGTGTAGAAGGTGCAGGATCTTACGATGGTTATTGGACCGTTGAAGACCGAATGAACAAAAGATGGAAAAACCGCATTGACTTTCTTGTGAATAAAGAGGTAAAAGGCGGAAAATGGAATAATATAAAAATAACTATAGAATGAGTAGATATAAAACTTATAAACATCTAACGGAAACAAATGTTTTTAATATAAAAACAAAAATAAAGCAACTCGTAAAACCAAGGGTGACAAAAGCCCTTAAAGGTAATAAGTAACAGGCTAATGTCACAAAATAGAAATATAAAATGGTTAAATAATAAACATGTTATTTATAGGCAAGATCCTGTAAATGACAAACCTACTATTGAAACCGAGTTATATAAATACTACGAGAACGGTACACACGAATGTTATCATTTGTTTAATACAAAAGCAAAAATAACAACGTATCGTTCTTTAAAGTGGCATTTATATGTTTTATATTACTTAAATGTAGATAATATTATTGATTCTGATTTTTTTACAATATCTAAATTTATAGCTAACAAAGAAAATGGTTTTGTAACATTTTTTATTAGTGATAAAAAGTTAAATGCAATAATAACAGATGTATTAATGCAAGGAGGTGATCCTCCAGTAAATAAAAAACGTAAAATAATATTTAAAGACTATAGCGGTTTAACACCAGAGCAAAAAATGAGTATAGTTGGTGAACTAATTGGAAGATCAAGACGTGTAAATGAAGAAGTAATTTATCAGTGCATGTTAGATTTAAACGATATTGGTAAGAAAATAACTTGGAGCAATGTTGCTAAGTTGTTAAATTGCTCAACTAGAACCGTTCAACGTAATATAAACGATACTTTAAAAAAAGAAAAACAAATATTAAATGAAGAAATATAATGTACAGAATTACGTAAGGTATAAAGAAGATTTGAAAAAGTCTATACCTGACAATAAATTTTATGATTATTACACGCGTGATGAACTTATTGTTAAGTTTTTACCTCTTGTAGAAAATCTAGCACGTAAGTTTTCAACTACGCAGCAAGCTTCTGGTGTTTTAAGTATTAATGATCTAATACAGATTGGTTCTGAAGCTTTAATAAAAGCTGTAGACAAACTTGATTGGGAAAGATTAATTGATTCAGAAGACATTGAAAAAACATTAAAATCATTCTTTGCAAAACGAATAAAAGGACACATTAGAAGACGTGTAGACATGGCTAGAGGAGGTATACGCATACCAGAACATAAGCTAAATGAAATACGTAAAAATCCTAAAGACAAAAAGATGGTTGAAATATTTTTCAACAGTATGTTTTTGAGCATAGATGCTAGAATAACTGGTGATGATGAAGAAAATATGATGTATCAAATAGCAGACAAGTCAGAACCTTATAACATACAATTAATAAATATTTATCTAAAAAGTTTAATGCAAAAACATTTAAACGAAAATGAATATGAAGTATTAAGACTTAGCTATGGGCTTGATTGTGACAAGCATTCTGCAAATGAAATAGCGGAAAAATTAAATATAAAAGGAGCTAGCGCTTATGTAAGAGTTTCTGAGCTAAAAAAGCAAGCTGTAAATAAATTAATAGATAACGTAGATCACTCGCAAGTTCTTGACTTTGTTTAAGTTATAGATGTAGAACATTAAAACAATGTGTGATTATAATAATAACCAAAACCAGTAAACCATATGACAATAAACGACAAACTGGCTACAATCCAGACCAAATTTAAATCGAAAAAAAGTAGATTTAATTCCTTCGGTAAATATCACTTCAGGTCGGCCGAAGATATTCTTGAAGCAACAAAACCCTTTCTATTAGAGTTAGGAGTTACAGTGAGAATCAATGAGGAATATATCCATACGGATATGTTACCTATACTAAAATCAACTGCTACTGTAAGTGATGGCGAACAAAGTATTGACGCCGTAGCTATAGTAGGAATAGACTTGAACCAAAAAGGTATGAACGTACCTCAACAGTTTGGTAGCGCTAGCTCTTATGCTAAGAAATATGCTCTTGGAAATTTATTTCTAATTGACGATACAGCTGATAGCGATGCTACTAACACCCACGGTAAAGCGCCGAAAGCAAAAAACACATTAACCTCTAAAAATGATCCAGCATTTAAAAAAGCACAGGACTATATAAAAGCAGGAGGTAAGTTAGATGCTATAAAAGCTAAATATGCCTTGTCTAAGGAAGTCGAGGCCGAACTAAATACTCTATAATGAAAGATGTATTAAAGAAGTTAGAAAATGATGAACACTATTATGGTAAATTTGGAAAACAATACCTTAGTAATTCTGATATTTCTACATTATTAACAAACCCTTTAGCTTTAGGAAAGCAGCAAGCACCACGCCCTGCTTTTCTAGTTGGTGGTTATTTTCACACAGCTATACTAGAACCTGATAAACTTAAAAAATACAAGGTTATAGAAGCTACAACTAGAAATACTAAAGCTTATAAGGAGATGTCTGGAGGCGAACTATGTTTACTACAGCACGAGGTTGATCAAATAGAACTAATGACTGACAAAGTACTAGCTAATGATATGTGTAGAGACCTTATACGCGGTATAAATGTAGAATACGAAAGACCAGGCATTACAGAACTTGAAGGCGAGATGTGGAAAGGTAAAGCAGATATTGTTAATCACGATGAAAAGTTAATCATTGATTTGAAGACAACTGCTGATCTTAGCAAATTCAAGTGGTCTGCATCTAAATATAACTACGATAGTCAAGCTTATATTTATAGTAAGCTATTTGGTTACGAGTTTTTATTTATTGCAATAGACAAAAACACACATCAAATAGGTATATTTGACTGTTCACCACAATTTTATGAGAGAGGAGCTGATAAAGTTGCAAGGGCAGCAGAACAATATAGACTATTTTTTAAATCAGAGGACTTTGATCCTCAACAATTTTTTATTAATCAAACCCTTTAATTATGGCAAGAACCAGAAAACCAAAAACCAGAGTATGTACAGTGACAGGATTAGAAACTAGTGTAAATAACTTTTATACTAATCAAAATCATGTTAAAGCCGTAGACAACTTGAGGCGGAATAGCGGCGCAACTAAAGAGCAGTTGCAAAGAATGTTTAATCAATTAAATCAGTATGCATAATGGCAAGTATTATTAAAGCAAGTATTAATCTAAACAATATTGATAAATCAAAAATTATCGATGGTAAAAAAGGTAAATACTTACCTATAACAATTACGCTTAATGATGAACCAGATCAGTTTGGTAATCAAGGGCCTATTGTTGTAGCACAATCGAAAGAAGAGCGTGAGGCTAAGACAGCTAAAACTTATCTAGGTAACGTCCAAGTAGTTTGGACTAACGGTGATAATGTTGCTGCAGCTCCACGTGATGGTCAACCTCAAAAATCAGCACCAGTTGCACAAACAGTAGATGATGATTTACCGTTTTGATAGATGATGATGATTATTTAAACGTAATTACCGACGATAAAGGTAACGTGACATTAATTGAAGATTAAATTAAATTAAATGCAAACAACAGAGATCAATGGATTTATTATCGACGAGTTTAACCAACACGGTTTAGAAGTCGGTAAGAAACAGGGTGTATGCCCTAAGTCTACTATCTGTAGGCAACCCAAGAATCATAAAAAGAAATGTGCTTCTTATGATTGGGAACGGGGTCTCGGTACTTGTCACAATTGTAGTGAATCATTTCAACTGCACACTTACAAACGTAAGGGTGAAACTAACAAGGTGTATGAAAGACCCAAAAAAGAGGTTATCAAAACACCGGCTAGTAAAGTAGTTGAATGGTTTAAATCAAGAGGTATATCTCAGAAAACCCTTGCTAACTTACAGGTTGGCGAGGGATCTGAATATATGCCGCAAACCGGTAAAACCGAGAACACAATAAAGTTCAATTATTTTATAGGCGGTGAGTTAGTTAATATTAAGTATCGCGATGGAAGAAAGAACTTTAAATTATATAAGGGTGCTGAGAAAGTATTTTATAATATTGACAGTACAGTAGGTTATGAATACTGTGTTATAGTTGAAGGAGAAATGGATGTATTAGCTTTACACGAAGCTGGTATAACAAATGCCATATCAGTTCCAAACGGAGCTACGCTAAATACTAACAACTTAGACTACCTTGATAATTGTATAGATTATTTTGATGATAAAGAAAAAATAATATTAGCTGTAGATTCAGACGAAGCTGGTCAAGCTTTACAGGCAGAACTAGTTAGACGTTTAGGATCTGAAGTATGTTACATAGCATCGTTTGATGATTGTAAAGACGCTAATGAATACTTAATTAAACATGGTACAGAAAGATTGGTACAGCGTATTACCGGTGCGAGACCGGTACCGCTCGAGAATGTCACGACATTTAGGGACATTGAAGATGAAGTCACGGACTTCGTTCGTAACGGGTTTAAACCTGGATATCAAGTTGGCCTTCAAAATTTCGATGACATCTTTTCGACTTATACTGGTCAGTTTATTACTGTTACTGGTATTCCGTCTAGCGGGAAGTCAGATTTTGTCGATCAAATGGTTGTTGGATATAACCAAAACTATGGCTGGAAAACGGCGTTTGCTAGTCCAGAAAATGTCCCAACTTACCTTCACGCACATAAGTTAATGCGTAAGATCTGGCAAGGTATGCCTACGCCAGATGATATACATAAGGATAAATGGAATCAAGTTGCAGATCATTGCAACAATAATTTCTTTCATATTGATATGGAGCGTTATACGCTTGAATCAGTACTTAAAAAAGGTGCTGAGCTTGTTAAACGTAAAGGTATTAAGTGTTTAGTTATTGATCCGTTTAATAAAGTTAGAGATGTAGACTGTAAAACAGAAGACGTTAATAGATATACAATGGAATATCTACAAAAGATTGAGATATTTGCTAAGAAGTTTGACGTATTAGTTTTTATAGTAGCACATCCAACTAAAATGTATAAAGATAAAGATGGTAAAATTGAAGAACCTACGATGTATAATATTAAAGGCGGTGGTGAATGGTATGATGCTAGTTATCACGGCTTGCTGGTGCATAGAGATTATGAGAACAAAACCGTCAAGGCTAAAGTTTTAAAAGTTAAGTTTCAAAACCTCGGTGAAAACGGAGCTGAAGCACATTTTAAATGGGAACCTAAGTCGGGTTGTTTTATACCTCACGAACCAATAGATATTAGTACAGAGAAAATGCCTTGGGAGTAAATGGCTAAGTGGAAAAAGGTCGATATGGGTAGTTACGCACCTACCGTCGAAGATATGGAGGCTTATGTATGGTGTATAAGAAATAAAATATATATTGCACCACAAGCAGTGACAGATGGAACTTGGACTATAGCTATAACAAACAATGGCAAAACTAATTTAGACCCTAAAAGATATGTTAAAGTACATATATGGATTAAGGTCTATGAATATTATAAATATTATTATGAAAAACACATTTCACAACGCTGATGAAGCATATGAAGCACTTTTAGATGAAGTGATTATAAACGGTGTAGACTTTGATAATACTAAAGCTTTATTTAATTGTGGCTTTTATATTTTAAATCCACAAGATAATCATATAAAAAATGAGCAACGTAATTGGAGTTTAAAGTATGCAGAAGCAGAATGGCAATGGTATTTATCTGGTGATCCAAACATTAAAAAACTAGGTGAACTATACGGGAAAATACCACCAATATGGGAACGCATGGCTGATAGTAATGGTAATGTTAATTCAAATTATGGTTACCAATGGAAACGTAAAGCTCAAATAGATTATGTTTGTGCTAAACTAAAAACAAACCCTAAAACTAGACACGCAGCAATAAGTATATATGATGCTAAAGAATATGACAAATATAAGAAAGATACTCCTTGTACTTATGCAGTTCAGTTTACGATCATAGACAAACAGCTTTGTATGTCTGTCTATATGCGTTCTAATGACATCTGGTACGGTTTCTGTAATGATCAATATCAATTCTCATCATTGCAAAAAATGATTGCATACAGATTAAATTTAGATATTGGTTGGTATTACCACCACGCACACAACATGCATTTGTATAACGATAAACTATAATTTATGTATTATTTATACCACATACCCGGTAAAAAGATTGGCGTTACACGTAATCTTAATAACAGAGTAACCCTTATGCAAGGCTATAAGGAGAATGAGTATGAAGTTCTTGAACAGTCAGAAGATATAAATTATATATCAGACCGTGAAATAGAACTTCAAAAGTCTTATGGCTATAAGGTAGACAGACAACTTTATAAAAATTTAATTAAACCAAATATGAAAATAAACCCAACAGAGCAGACCAGTACATTTCCAATACCAATCCACAAACTAAGAGGTCATTTAATGGACAACATAGGTTTGAAATGGGAGACACCACAGGGTTATGCTTTTGAAATAACTCAAGAGAATATACCTTGGATAATAGGTAATGCTACAACGTCTATGTACAACAACAATAGATGTTATATATATAATAAAGCTTTTTATGAGGCTTTTTATGCTAAGCCTAGTAAATGTGCTAATTATGATATAGATGTTGAGAGATTTGATCTAATAAGATCTTGGGCTAAAGAACGAGGTATATATGACAAAGGTAATTCTAGAACGCAATACGTTAAGTTAATGGAGGAAGCTGGTGAGCTTGCTAAAGCTTTGCTAGAAAACGATAAGTATGAGATTAAGGATGCTATAGGTGATATGGTTGTAGTACTTACTAACTTAGCTGTGTTGGAAGGTATGCAGATAGAAAACTGTATTGATTCAGCTTATAACGAAATAGCTAGTCGCAAAGGTAAAATGATTAACGGAACATTTGTAAAACAAACATTATGAAGATAGATACTAAAGACGAAGTAGTATTAGCAGTGCTAAAGAAAATGGATCAACGTAGTTTAGTAGGTCAAAAGAAATACGGAGCTACAATGATGCAAGAGATTCAAGGCCAAGAAAAAGATCTTAATCGTTTCTTAGTTGATGTTCAAGAAGAACTTATGGACGCATTGTTATATATTGAAGCAGCTAAACGCTGTTTAAATGACGAGATTGAAGAAGCAATGTTAAAACGAATGAACGTTATAGGTCAAAACGGAAATGAAGGGATACACTATGAACAAGAAACCATATAAACGCAAGAAACGTAAAGGACCAGTACAGTCAAAAAGAGTAACATACGATGGTATTAACTTTGCTTCTGGTCTTGAGCGTTATATGTATATGGCTTTGAAAAAGAATAAGATCAAAGCTAAATACGAAGGAGAAACTTTTGTTCTATTAAGTGGGTTTCATTTTGATAATGAAGTTTACGAGAGACAATCAAACGGTAAAGGGGAGTATAAAAATAGAGGTTGCAAACGCATATTACCTATTAAATATACTCCCGATTTTATCGGAGATAACTTTATAATAGAAACAAAAGGTAGAGCTAACGAATCTTTTCCAATGCGCTGGAAACTATTTAAACAACTAGTTATGCGACAATTTCCTAGTTACACGTTATATAAACCACAAAATCAAAAAGAATGCGACGAGACAATAAGCATAATCCTTTCGAAGCGAAAAGAATAGCTAGACAAAAATATGCCGAGCGCCAAATTGATAAGTTTGTTAAATGGAGCTGGGAAGTTAGAGGTAAAGTTAAATATAAAGAACTAATAGAATTACAAGAGCAATATGGAATCAAGTGTAGTTAATTATGTTAGGGATAAGTATCCTAAAACATTTAAAGATAAACAAGTGTTAATAACAGAAACAAACACTTGCTACTTTATAAAATCAAGTATAGATCAATCACCATTAATTTTAAGTAAAAATATATAATATGTCAAAACAAAAACCAAAACCTTTATGGTCGTTAGAAATAGGATTTTATCCGGGTATTTTATTTGGATTTAGAACTTATGAGGAACAAGAACAAACATCACACGTGTTTTATATTCCATTTATGGATATTTGTTTAACAACATATAACTATTAATAATGGGATTATTTGATGAGCGCATAGCGTACAAGCCATTTGAATACCCTGAGTACTACACTGAGGGTTGGTTAAAGCAAGCACAAGCATTTTGGTTACATACAGAAATCTCAATGCAAAGTGATATTAAAGACTGGAAAGAAAAATTAAATGATAAAGAAAAGAATTTGGTCGGGAATATATTACTCGGCTTCGCGCAAACGGAGTGTGCGGTTTCTGATTACTGGACACAGAAAGTAGTTGGTTGGTTTCCTAAACACGAGATACAACAAATGGCAATGATGTTTGGTTCGCAAGAAACAGTACACGCGGTAGCATATAGTTACTTAAATGAAACATTAAAACTAGAAGATTATGAAGCGTTTTTACACGAACCTGCAACGGCTGAAAGATTTGATAATTTGGTTGCTTATAACGGTGACAATCCAGTTGGTATTGGTAAAAGCTTGGCTGTATTTTCAGCCTTCGCAGAAGGAGTTTCTTTATATTCTGCTTTTGCAGTGCTTTATAGTTTTCAACTTCGAAATCTACTCAAGGGTATCGGGCAACAAATGAAATGGTCTGTAAGAGACGAATCATTACATAGTAAAATGGGTTGTCAGTTGTTTAGACATATGTGTCAAGAAAATAATCAATTATTAAATCTATGTCGTGAAGATATAATTAAAGCAGCTGAAACGATGGTCAAGCTAGAAGTTAATTATATTGATAAGATGTTTGAAATGGGTGACATTGAAGGCATTAAGTCTAATGATTTAAAACACTTTATAAAAAAGAGAGCAAATGAAAAACTTGTGGAACTTGGTTATATCGACCTTGGATCGTATTTCGCGTATGACGAGACTGCAGCAGCTAATCTTGATTGGTTCTATCATCTTACCGGCGGGGTCACTCATACTGATTTTTTCGCGATTAGGCCGACGGATTATTCAAAGGCTGGCGAAGGAGAAGACTTCGAAGACATTTGGTAGTATAGTAACTGAAGAAGAAATATACGAACAATTATATAAATGAAAAGCTTTATTAAATACACTATTATCTGGATTAGCCAAAACTTAGCTATACCGTTTTGGGTTGTTGGACATGTACATTTATCTATACATAGTTTTAAAGATGCGTATGAAACGCTGGCTAGCTTAGCTATGAATATAATAGTGTTAATAGGATTTATAATAGATTACAATAATGAAAGGACAAAAGCAAAGCAGGACAGATCTGCTTGAAAAAAAAGTACAAGCCTTAATAGGTGTTGTACAAAGATTGCTAGATGAAAACGCTTATATTAAAGATCTAGCTGTAGGAACATTAGAAACAATTAAACAAATGCCAGACTATGAAGAAGCCATCGACAAACTTAAAAAGAAAGTGGTTAAAGAACCTAGTGAAACAAAGGAGACTAAGTCCGACGGAGAGAATAGCAAATAGACTGGGATATATGGGGACGGCGTTTATGATGACGTCTCCCCATTTACTACCAGATACAGCAGGTATAGTAACATATATTATAGCTGGAACAATATCGATACCGCAAGTATTTGTTGCCAAACAATGGAACTTAGTGCTTGTTAATTTAAACGTAGCAATAGCCTACACAATATTATACTTTACATAATGTGGAATGAAAACTGGAAAAAAGGAGAAGATTACCCTGCGTGGGGTAATAACGACATATACAAGAAAACTATATCCGGGGGATATTTATTACACGGAGAGACACCTAAAGAAGCATACGAGAGAGTCGCTAAAACGGTTGCTCGTAGGCTTTATAAGCCAGAGTTGGCAGAGACTTTCTTCGAGTATATCTGGAACGGGTGGCTATGCTTGGCTAGCCCGGTATTATCTAACACAGGTACTGATAGGGGTTTGCCTATTAGTTGTTTTGGGATTGATGTTGCTGATAGCATCCAAGATATAGGACAGAAAAATTTAGAGATGATGCTACTCGCTAAGCACGGCGGTGGAGTAGGCATTGGAGTTAACATGATCAGACCCGCTGGCGCTAAAATTACAGGTAATGGAACATCAGACGGAGTTGTACCTTTTTGCAAAATATATGATTCAACAATCCTCGCTACCAATCAAGGATCTGTCAGAAGAGGAGCTGCTTCCGTTAACATCAACATTGAGCACGACGATTTCGAAGAGTGGTTGGAGATACGAGAACCTAAAGGAGATGTTAACAGACAATCGCTTAATCTACACCAGTGCGCAGTTGTTGGCAATAAGTTTATGCGTAAACTTGAACAAGGAGATAAGGACGCTAGAAATAGATGGAGTAAACTACTTAGAAAGCGAAAAGCAACTGGAGAGCCGTATGTTTTATTTAAAGGGAATACTAACAAAGCTAATCCAAAAGCATATAAAGAAAATGGACTAAAGGTTCATATGACTAATATATGTTCTGAGATTACATTACACACAGATGAGAGCCACAGTTTTGTTTGTTGCTTATCATCTTTAAACCTAGCAAAATATGAAGAGTGGAAAGATACTAACCTCATTTATGATAGTATATGGTTTCTTGATGGAGTCATGGAAGAGTTTATCCAAAGAGCTAAAGGCTTACGAGGATTTGAAAATGCAGTCCGTTCAGCTACGAAAGGAAGAGCGCTTGGCCTTGGAGTTTTGGGCTGGCATACGTACCTCCAAGAAAAAGGAATCAGCTTCGAAGGCTTATTGGCTCAGTTTGAAACTAGGAAAATTTTTAGTCAGATTAAAATTGAAAGTGAAAGAGCTTCCAGAGATCTTGCTGAAGTTTATGGCGAGCCTTTGTGGTGTGCTAATACTGGTATGCGCAATACTCACCTGCGTGCTATTGCTCCCACTGTATCTAACTCTAAACTTTCTGGAAACATCTCTCCTGGCATTGAGCCGTGGGCTGCAAACGTTTTCACTGAGCAATCTGCTAAAGGGACTTTTATAAGAAAAAATCCTACGTTAGTTAAACTTCTTAGAAAACTTAAAATAAATAACAGTGAAACTTGGGATAAAATCCTGGCTGATGGTGGTAGCGTACAAGGTATTGCTGAGCTTGATAATATTACTATGGCCCACGACACGCCAGCAAAAGAGGTATTTAAAACTTTTAAGGAGATTAATCAACTAGAACTAGTTAATCAAGCAGGTATCAGGCAGCAGTATATAGACCAGTCTGTTAGTTTGAATTTAGCTTTTCCTAGTGAAGCGACACCTAAATGGATTAATAAAGTGCATATGCAAGCTTGGAAAAACGGTATTAAAACTTTATATTATACGAGGACAGAGTCAGTGCTACGTGGAGATATAGCACAGCAAGCTATGAGTGAAGATTGTTTAGCTTGTGATGGATAATTAAAAAAGGGGATCGCTAACGCGGTCCCCTTTCTTGGTTACAGGAACTTTTGGGTATGGTACGCCCATTTTATTTTTGTTCCTTATTTATATTTATCAGCTATTTTTCTTAAATTAGGATATTTAAATAATAACTTTCCACCTTTAGTAATAGCTTTTAATTTATCTAAAACAGTAATATCTTCACTTATATCTTTAGAACCAGTATATTTTCTACCAATATCTAACAATCCTTTAGCTTCTTGATAAGTAGGTATTACATAATCTTGAGCTCTTCTTCCTTTAGCTTTTTCAGCTTTTCTTATATATTCATCAATCTTTCCTACTATAGGTCTAGCTTCTGGGTTTTGAGTGAGAGCGGTATAACCTGGATCACTAACTATATCTTTAACTCTTCTTGAGGTTTCAGCGCCTACCGCTTGACCTACATTACCTGGTCCTAAAAAATATTTAAATCTTCCTTTCATTTCTCTCAATCCTGCATCTTCAAGCTTAATACTATCTATATAACTTTTAGG
>Ga0070747_1000762_pt1 | contig 15670 bp, 23 predicted proteins | sample VirMetDEL_Mar_31_FD_77321 | JGI IMG/M metagenome (GOLD analysis project Ga0070747, IMG submission 77321) | Aqueous microbial communities from the Delaware River and Bay under freshwater to marine salinity gradient to study organic matter... | ecosystem: Environmental > Aquatic > Marine > Coastal... | reverse complement strand
TGGGGATGATGGGAGTCGAACCCACACGGACCATTCGGTCCACAAGGGCTTAAACCTTGCGTGTCTACCAGTTCCACCACATCCCCAAATTAAAATAAGCCTCGGAACTCAAATCCGCTTGGTTTAAAGGATGTGCCTCACTTATTTTGTACGACTAGAGGGATTCGAACCCCCGGAACCTATTCGCCTCCACCTTGTAAGGGTGGCGCTCTGAACCAACTGAGCTATAGTCGCATTTTGTGGAGTAGATGGGATTCGAACCCACATAGTTTCGGAAACCAATTACTAATGTAAATCTTTCTTCAATCAACGTTACTAACCGTAACGAAAACTTACTCCACATTTACCATTTCATTGGGTTATGATACCTTGGAAACCCGCTTCCCTTGCTTGTTTTTATTCACCACCTTATTTTCCTAAGGTCGCTATAGGTGCGCTCCGTAAACCCTACGGTATCAATTCAATCACTCCTAACCGACATTTTACTGTCTACACCAGAGAAGTACTCCTTCCCCCTTTGTGTTTTATGGTTAGACCTATCCATAGTCTCTCCTACCCCTTTTTATTGTACGGAGGGTGGGGCTCGAACCCACGACCTCTTGCATGTAACACAAGCGCTGCTTCCAACTGAGCTACCTCCGCATTTGGTCTATATCTTAGACCAAGTTAATTCTTCATTCTTGATGGCTTTGTTGATATATCTCATCAAGTGTATTGCCTTTTCGTGTCTGTTGAAGGTGGCGTTACCTATTTCATTTCTATCTGACACATCAATTGAAAACTCATATCTGTAATTCTCAGTTGATACTTCATAAACTAATTTACTTGCCTCGCAATACAAGTATGTTGCTCTCGTTCCTTTGACAATTGTTGTCATTTTTTCTGGTACTTTATACATATCTTCCATTTTTAATTCATTTGAAGCGCCAATTGGAATCAAACCAATCTAAATACTTTTGCAGAGTACCACCTAATCACTCGGTCATAGCGCCATTATTAATATTGAGCCTATAATCAGATTCGAACTGATGATGAGATTTCTCTGACGGTTTTGCAGACCGCCCCTTTCGACCACTCAGGCATATAGGCATATAGGCATAAAAAAAACCCGATGACATTTCTGCATCGGGTTTTTTGTGGAAACCATACTAATAATAATTTTAGTTTATTCCATAACCAGATGCGTTGAGTCAAAGACCAACAGACATAATGATAATAAAGTAACTAAAGTTTTCATAATATTTTTGTTTTAATTATAAGGACTGTCCAGATTTTTTATCCTGTTCCTCCTAATCGGTTATGGAACTGCCCAGATTCAATCCTGTCCTTATGTTAATATATAGTGCAAATATACGTAATGTTTTTTAAATATACAAGCTTTTTTTAATTTTTTTTTAAAGTTTTTTTTAATTGTTTGATTTATAGCTTTTTAGATTTGATATAGTTTATTAAATATTTGATACATTTGGCCTCATTGGTTGTTGATACTGCGTATCTTTGGCTTAAAAGCATCATAGCATCCTCAATATTCGTAACTTCACCTGTTTCATTCATTTTTATAATGACACCAACAGCGTTTTTTTCATCTAACCTTTCCAAAGCTTCCTCTGTTGTAAACCAACGTGCTTGGTTAGGGTCACGACTTTTGTGTATCCAATAACCATTATTCAACTCTTCAAATGCACCGTCTACCAATATTTTTTCTCTATCTGTCATAATTCTTCTCTAAACTTATTAATTTCATCTAGTTTTTCTTCTAACTTATCAAGAAAATTGTTGTTGCTAAGGTTAAATGCTTGAGCAATGAATTCATTTAATTTCTTAAACCAATCTCTTAATCTAGCGGCTTCAGTATAGTCTTCTTCTTCTATAGCGTTATCCAATTTAGTTTGATAACTATCGGATTCAACTTCTTCATGCCCTATATCAATTATCATGTCATCTGGGTTAACCCATCCGTACCCGCTATCAACATCAATTTCATCACTAGTTTTAACCAAGGCAAAACTTATCACTCTACCTTCAGGTTTGAACCAAACTAATTTAGATAATTTCCATTCAGTACCTTCAAGTGTTTTTATTGCATCTGGGATACCTAAATCTGATAACTCATAATTGGAAATATCAATACTATTATCCATATCGTCTGGGGTTATTAATAACCCTATAATATCATCTTCACCTGGTTGTTCAGTTTTATCCAAAAAGGATAAGTCGGAATGGTTAGGTTTATTTCTTTCGAAATATTCGTTGTACTTACCTAAAAAATCTGAAAACCCTTCAGAATTTAAATCATCATTATTGTTATTATCTTCGCTCATATTTCTAGTTTTATTTTACAAATATACAAATATTATTTGAACTACACAAATTAATTCATATATAAATATTAAATAACTTTCTTTTCCATCGCTTTAATGAAGGTCATTGCACCCTTATCTTTTTCTGACCTAATAATTTCATCATGAGGTATTACCCAATTAATGTTTAATGTTGGGTCTAAAGCATCTATTGAACCTTCAGATTTAGGATTATAATAATTATCGCACTTATAAGCAAATCTTGATTTCTCACTTAACGTTAAAAATCCATGCGCAAATCCTTTAGGTACAAATAATTGCGTTTTTTCTTTATCATCTAGTATAATAGAATAAGACCTTCCAAATGTATCTGAATCTTCCCTCATATCTACCACCGTATCCAATACGGTCCCTTCTACTGCCCTTACTAGTTTAGATTGAGCACTTACCCCTTCTTGATAATGAAGTCCTCTTAAAACGCCTCTTTTGGACTTTGATTCATTATCTTGAACAAAATTAACTTTAAGTCCTGTTTCCTCTTTAAATACCTTCTCATTGAATGTTTCTAAAAAATAACCCCTATCATCATTAAATATTTGAGGGTATATTATATATAAATCTCTAAAAAGTGTCGCTTCTATTCTCATATCAAACTTGCTAAATATTCACCGTAACCACTCTTTAATAATGGTTGTGCTAATTTTAATAACTGTGTATCATTTATCCAACCCATTCTCCAAGCAACCTCTTCAATACATCCTATTTTCAATGCTTGTTGTTCTTCTATGGTTTTAACAAAATTTGAAGCTGCCATAAGGCTTTCAAACGTTCCAGTATCTAACCACGCTGTGCCTCTATCTAATTTAATTACCGATAGATTACCTTCATCCATATATCTTTTATTTAGCGCTGTTATTTCTAGCTCACCCCTTTCACTTGGAACCAGGGTTTTAGCTATATCTACAACAGTATTATCATAGAAATATAAGCCCGGTACAGCAAAGTTAGATTTAGGAAATTCAGGTTTTTCTTCTAATGAAATTGCGTACCCAGTTTCGTCAAATTCTACAACACCAAATCGTTGAGGGTCTTTTACGTGATGCGCAAATATAGCACCACCATCCATATATTTAGACGTTAATTCATTACTTAAATTTTGTAATATATCTGACAACCCAGCACTATAGAAGATATTATCTCCTAGGACCAATGCTACTGAATCATCACCAATAAAGGTTTCACCAATTATAAAGGCTTCTGCCAAACCATTAGGTTCAGCTTGAATTGCATATTTGAACTTGCAACCCAAATCATAACCACTACCTAATAGTTTCATAAATAAACCTTGGTCTTCTGGTGTTGTTATAATCAATATTTCATTTATTCCAGCCAACATCAAAGTTGATAATGGATAATAAATCATTGGTTTATCGTATATAGGCATCAGTTGTTTACTAACACTTATCGTAAGAGGGTGTAACCTTGTTCCAGCACCTCCAGCTAAAATAATTCCTTTCATTTATTTGTAATTTTTTCTAATAGTTGCAACGTATTACTTATTGTTGCTTCGTTATGTGTATTCTCGGCTAACCAAATACAATATCTTGCCATTTCATCATCTGGGAGGTCAATATCTCTTTTACCTTGGTATTTACCAGCTATCATGTGAAATTCACCTTTATATTTTCTGAATATATCACACTTAGGGTTTTTATTCACCTTTTTTATTTGAGTTATGTTCTTCATCATATCTCCATCCATTTCATCAAAGGTTAGTTTAAATCTATCCCCAAACTTTAATCTTGTCTTATCAAATATAAACTGATTTTCAGAAATGTAAACACCATCTAGGTTTCTACCGCATCCATCTACCAATTTATCCCATTTGAATTTGCTTACTTCATTGTAAACATTCTTAAACCCACAAAAGGTTCCATATATCACCATATAACATTCTTTATGCAAAAATACTATTTTTTTATCAGAAAAACAAGTATTTGGGTTTACATTTTTATATTATTTACTTATTATTGTAGTATGATAAACGGATATGTATATTTGTTAGCTGAAATGGGTGACAATCTTAGGTATAAAATTGGGTTTAGTAAAGACCCTGATAAACGTATTAAACCATTACGTACTGGTAACTCAGATGAGATAATGGAAATTTATCGCTACCAAAGTTATAATTATATACAAGTTGAGGGTATGTTGCATAGAAAATTCCAAAAACATAGGAAACACTTGGAATGGTTTGAAATGACTGATGAACAAGTTATGACCTTTATGGATGAAGCAAAAAAAGCCGATGAACTCATCGACTTTCTTAAAAAAAATAATGATTTTTATCTTTAGGTGCTTAAAAATGTATAAGGAGGTTCAACACCAGCTGATAACTTAGTTGCGACTTCTAAAGCTTTGGTTAATATAACATTAACACTCATTCCCGAATCTTTAAAATAACACATTATGGCGTTGGCATAATCTTCGCCGGAGCCACATGAATCAAATTTTTGTTCTTGTTCAACTACCGTAAAATCACTCTCAACTTTAAATAACCTATCTTTATAAGCTACCAAAAATAAACCTCCTTTATCATTACCCTCAGCGTGTTTTTGTATATAACCGCCTTTCCTAAAGGTTTTCCTTACTTGCTTGATGAACTTGGTACATATAAATTCATATATGTCCATATCCCCAACTTCAGGTATATCCAATGAAAAGTTTAGTAATTGTAACATTCGCCATGAGCCAGTGCCACCTATTATAAATTCTCCATTCCTAAATACTTTAGGGCTGTTAATTATCCTTATATCATAAGAGTTGCTACCAGCACTATCAGCGCCCATTACAACTCTATTACCTTCAATCATTCCTACTATACAAGTCATTATTTATCGTTTTTTATTATAAGTTTATATATTCAAATTGCTCAAATATATTCTCTTGACTCTCGCTAAGGATATAGTCATCAAACGCATAACCTTCTTTTTCGATTTCTCGTTTGAAGTGTTTTAATGCGTCACCAATTTGCTTACCTTCCAACCCATAGATATTCATAATCATTGAACCGTTAAACTTTGCGTTGATATACGCTTTCTTTGCCTCAAGGTATTCAATCTCTTTAATTTTTAAATTAAAGTTAGCATCTGGAAATGTCTTATTAATAGTCTTGATTAAAGACTTGTTGGTGTTGTCCGATGCCCTTGCATCCTCTTTCGGACCATCTAAGTAATCACCAACTACGTTAGGATAGTTCTTATTAATCCAGTCAAGGAAGCTCATATAAGACGCTCTCTTAAGGTTTCTCTCACGATTAATCCTATTTAGGCTATCAAGCTGAAACATCTGGCTATCGAAGTATTTTGACGTTAAAACGAACTCGAAAGTATCTTCCAATTCATCAAATCCTTCTAACCATCTGTCATAATCTAAGTCTAAGAAGTTAAAGATTTCTCTATAATTCTTTGAAATCATAACCCGACCTAAGTTTTGACCTTTTTGGTAATGGTTATACCATAACCCTTCTTGACCATACTTAAGACCTAACCTATGTGCAATCCTTCCGATGTAATTACCTAAATCGTTATATGCAAGGTAATGATAGTTTGAATCAAAATCCTCACCAGAAACACACATAAAATCTACTTGCACTTCCTTATAATCAAAGGAGTAACAATTACCATTATGAAATATTTCATTGGGTTTGAATGTCTTTTCTATAAAAGGTCTTACCGCACCCATACTGTCAGGGTGAACCCTTACAATAATATCAATATCACCAAACGTTTCTTTGTTGTGGTAATATAAAGGCGTAGCTGCCTTAACAAATGTCTTTTCTATTATATCTATAAGCTCCTTGCTTACTGTTTCAAATTCCACCTTACTATATCTTCGTGTGAAAGTATTTTTTAATGCTCTACCTCCCATTTTTTAATATTTTTTTTTCTTCTGCAAATCTAGCCTCAAACCATAAATAAATATTTTCCCTAGATTCAGTATCACTCATACCCCAATGTATTGCTAAAGCTTGAAGATTCTCAGGTATCATATCCCATATATCTTGTAATTGGGTGTTATCAGCTTTAATATTTGTTATATCATATACTATATCGTGTAATATATTATAGTCTTCTTGCTCTAATGTTACTTTTACTATCATATTTTATCTAACTTTAAATTCTCGTTAAGTAATTTATTAATTTGCTTTTGATGATTAGCTATTCTTTCCTCATTTTGCTTCTTTCTAAGTAAAGCCTTTTTCTTCTTGATTTTAAGTATTTCAGGTTCATCAAGTCTAGTTATTTTAGAGCCGTATACCTCATACTCTTCATGGTCGCAATGATAATCAATTTGAATGAAATTTGCACCAGCATCTTCAGCTTTTTGTATCAAATCTTTCATCACTTCAATTGGGATATCACTAGCGTCACTGTTGGTGTAAGTATCAACTGTTGCATGTACATCATAATTATTATTGTATCTCTCAATTTCCTCTTTAGTACCAAAATACTGTACCATAACATTATACAATTCTTCACTACTTTCTTCTAAAACGACTTTACGTTTTAGTATTATTTCTTTTTTTACACTCATAATATATTATTTTAGTTTAACAATGCAAATATAGTAAATTATTTTTAAATTACCAAACTTTTTGATATTTATTATAAAACAATTATATTATGGAAAAATTTAAATTATGGCTAACAGCCGCTGGATTAACAAACCTTGGGTGGGGAGCTGGACTTTTAGGTTCACTATTTTTAGGGTGGACGTTTGCCGCTGGAGCGTGTGCGGGAATATTCGTATACGTCAACTTTAACGTTATCAAGAAATTAATTCAGGAGATTAAATAATAAAAGCGCCAATTGGCGCTTTTATTTTGTACTATCTTTTAACTTATCAATATCTTTAACAGTCGGAGTAATTTTTTTTATTCTCTTTCTTTTAATCAATTTATGATTCTTATCAAATACATATCTAATTCTAATTAGCGTATCTTTTCTATTCTCAATAAACTGTATATACTCACCTTGGATATTTATGATTTCTCTTCTGTACTTTCCTTTCTCGTTGAATGGGTCACCGGTTGCATAAAATTCCCATGTATCACCAACTCTAGGGGTGGTATCAATAGGTTCAGGTGTTAACCAAAACCCTAATGATATTATACCCATTACTACGAGTATTGCAATACCCATAATCCAACCTAAGCTATCTGTTGGTGATTTATAATACTCCATTTCTGTACTTCCTGTCATGATTTATTATTTCATTATTTAAGTGTTTTTCTAGCATCCATAATAGCTTTACCTAAAAGGTTAAGCCCATCCCAATTAGCCCTATCTTGAGCCAATCGATTCCAAGGTGCTAAACCAATTCCCCAAATTTTATCCTCAGGAGACGCTTCTACAATTTCAATGTCTCCAGTATCTAATAAAAACTTAAGTAATTTAGGGTTTTGACCAAATTTGGCGATATTACCTCTTACTACAATATCATAACAAACTTCCATCCATTTATTAGCGTCAAAGTTTTTAACCTTTCTACCAAAAGCTTTTTGCTCGTTAGGTTTTTCAGTACTCATTATTTTTTTAGCCATTTCTTCATCACCAAAAAATAAAGCTTTTTGTTCCATCATCCATTGTTCCGCACAGTTATAGGTTGTTCCATCAATTTCAAATTTTGATGGGTACCATTGGCTACATTCTCCACCCCAAAATAGATAGAATTTTTCTTTTTGTTTTTCCATTATAATAATCCTTTTTTTGCTAATCCATGAATATATTTTGAATGCGCTATATTGTCTCTTGCAACTTTTTCAGCACCAAATTCAAATGTATCATCATAGCTTATGTGAGCGTTACCGATTGTCATATGTAAACCCCAATAAGGTCTACCTAATCCAACTTCTGCTCTTATGTCATGAAGTGGCTTTCTTGATTCTTCAACTACCGTCAACCACCAAGCGGTATCATCGGTTTTTGGTTCTAGGTGCAGCTCAACTTCAATAACCTTGCCATTCCACTTCTTTTTTAATTTATCCCAATCTTTAGCTTTTTCACCCATATCCCTAAGGCTATCGTTGATAAAGGTTATGTGGGCTCTTCTTAAGGGTCTGGCTAATGGAAGGTTAAACCTTTTCTTCATAAACCAAGAGTAATATTCGCAAATATCTCCCTTAATATCCAAATAAGCGACCTTCTTCCAAGTCGATTGGTTTCGGTGCTTATTTGTCTTATCAGGCGGGTCGAATAATATCTTCCCTTTTACTTTTATTGTTGTCTTCATTCTCATTTATTTTTACAAAGATAAGAATAAATATTAATATTTCCAAATATTAAATAAAATTAGAAATTTCACCATCATTATTGAAAACCAATAACTGTCTCTTACCATTCTTATGAATAATACAATGTGCATTTGCGTGAGTACTAATACCTTTTCTAGCGTAGTATTGGTTTACCTTACCTGTAAGCCCCACAGACATTACACCATCCATTATTATTGGTGAATGGTTATGACCATGCACCATCTTGAAGTTAAGTCGCTTAAACTGTGTTATATTACCTCTAGAGCCATTTGACCCGAAATCACCATGCATGGCACAATTGATTCCTTTGATATTTAATTCAGCCCCATGCTTCAAATATTTAACTTTTTTATTATACCTCCTATCTATTAGATAGCCAAAAAGGTTACCATATTTTTCAAGATTGGTTGTTTGTTGAATCAAAGCGTATTTTAGGTATGCTGGTGAATTATGTAAATCACTCTTCCAATTCATATCAGTAATGTGCCTATCTAAAAACTCATCGTGATTTGATTGTGTAATATATACCTTTTCACCACCACATTTTTTAAGAACATCTTTAGGAAATTCTACCGCCTCATCCACTTCCTCTTCGATAAGAAATTTATTCTTCATTATTTTTTGCCTTAAAACAAACACATCTTTTCTTTCATGTGGATTGAACCTTGCACCATCTAATAAATCATGCAATATATGAGTTTTAGGTGTTAATTTTTTACAAATTTTTTGAGTTTTCTCATAAATTTTTTCATCTATAACTTCCTTATGGATATCACCCCAAATCAACGCTTCAACTTCATTAATTTTAGTAACTCCCTCAGGTGTTACGTTGTAACATAAATCAGTAAATTCACCATCATCTGTTACATAGATATTTCTAGGTATATGACAAGTACCATCGTCTTTCAACTCTATAATAGTAAAACCATATGAATGATGAATTGAAGCGGTGTCACCAGCCTTGCTTCTAGAGTAATTTTTTCTAGTAATAGCACCTGTAGTAGCCATTACCCTTAACGGTGTATTTTTAACCCTAGGTTGAGTTTTAAAATGAATTCTAAACGCACCTAAAATAAAGTGATTATTATCAGTTAAAGCTTCAAACCCAGTCAAAGGCATCTTGGCTGTTGGTGAAACGTGGCTATCACATGATATTTGAGTATCACCAAAGTCTATTTTATTATAATACAACATAGGTTCTACTTCATCAACCCACCACATATCTTTTTTCTTTTGGGTGTCTTCAGTTGGTGATGTTGGGTTCCTATATCTTACAGGTATTATTGCTATTTGAGTTTTACTATACTTTTTATCCGTTAAGAATTTCTGATAGTTTAACATTGAAGCTAGTTGCTTTCGGTTGACTGATGTTTCATTTTGAGCTGCCGTTGCAAACAAAACCTTGGTATCAGCATCTACATTTCTTAACCTAGCATCTTGTAATTGTTTAGGTAATCTAGACGTTGGTTTCGTTAAATCTAATTTAACCCACCAATTTCTTACAGTTCTACCTTTAACTCCAAACTTACGGGTTAATATTTCCATTTTCTCTTGATGATTTAATTCTTCATCATAATAAGTCAATGCAATATAATCCTTATTTTCCTCGGTTAAATCCTTAAATTTAACCTTAGTCGTTTTTTTACTGTCCATTTATTGTATTTTAATTATGCCAAACGCTTGTCGGCTAAGAAAATCCTTAAGAATTCATTTTTCGGACCTCCTATTTTATCAACCCAATTTTCGTATTGAGCCTCTTTTTGGTCACTCCAATCATTAAATATTTGCATAGAGCTTGGATGATTTTCGTCCATATCTGGATATGGTGGAGCTACGAAATCAGGGTATAATTCTCTATTAAAAACTCTTTCATCAACCAAAAAACAAATTGCTGATAACATTGAGTTTAAATCTGGTTCATAAAATTTACCAACCTTGATATCATTAGCTTCTAAATCCTCTAAATGTCGTTGCATAGTACCCTTATACATGGTTTCTTTAAACCCTTGTTTAACCATATGACCCTCATTAGATGTACCACCATTCAATATGATATTGGTCATCCATTCACGTTTAAAAGTTAAGTAAGTTGGCTCAGTGCCATGCTCAAGACTATAAACATCATTGGCATGATTGAATTGTACTCCTTTTTGAATTTCAGAAATGTTGTACGGTACAAACCCATACATTCTTAATTCTAAAAACTTTTCTGGTTTTCTAGGTGTAGAATTCTCTTTGAATTTACCTAATTTCATAAATTCTTTGAATTCGTCTATTGTTATTTTTCGTAGCATGAAATCATCTTTTATGAAATCATCTTTTTCAAAATCCGTAGCGGTGGGTCTTATTTTATTCAATAGACACCACTCATATAAAGTGTGTACTGTTTCCATTTATTAAAATCTATTATCGACTATAAGTAAATGTTTATTATTTTCCATCCACTTCATCATTAAATCTTGAAGTCGGGTATCTAACATTTGTCCACCCATATAGATGACACTATTAGATACACCGATTTCTTGATTCTTATGTAATTTAAAGTTCCCTTGAACTGTTGCGTCTTGTTTCAAGACATATATTCCGTTTTGCATAATATTAAGTTATTTAGAGCAAATATACTACTAATAAATTAATAAAACAAGTTTTTAACTGCTTAAATCGTTATATTGTTCAAAAAAGAACCTTTTAGCTTTATTGGAAACATATTTACCAACATCTTTCGGAGATAATCCGTTATCTGTCATAGTATCAGTTTCTTCAGCTATAATATCACTCATTACCCATTTAAGGTATTCACCGATTTTATTGTTAACTAAAACGCCATCAGGAAATATTTCATTAAGCCCTTGGTACAATCTAGCTTCCGTTACAGCGTATTCTACAAACTCTTCAATGTTAGCCAATTTTTCTGTATCAACAGAAGCTAATTTTTTAACTTTGGTTACAGAATGCTTTTCACCTTTTACTTTGAATCTTAATTTAGAGTCATTGTAATTACAAGACCACACAACACCTTCACCTACTCCTTCAACACCAAATGCTTTCCCTACAGGGCATAACTCTTCAACCGCTTGGGTTATCTCCACTAATTTATTTTGAGACTTCTCAGGCATGTTAAAATCGATTTCAATTTCAAATGAAAGGTAATCTTCTATGTTATAGATTCTATTATCCGTATCACTCAAGTAGCTAGACTTGATGTAATAAGGGTCTACAGTTTCATCTTCGGGTCTAATCTTCACGTCAAAAATGAAGAATGACTTTGGGATACCTGTAATTGCCACTCCTTTTTGGATACCTTCACCAGCCCATTCACCAAATATGATGACATCATCATTTTCACCTATTTTACCAATGTTTTCATTACGAATTTCAGTAAACAAATCTAAAAATGATTGTTTATGCCCCTCAACAAAAAATGCAAATCCAGCATTGTCCTTCCCAACTTCAATTATATTGGTTCTAGATTGAACCCATAAACCATCTGTTGGGTTATATCCTACACCCGCATTAGTACCATGTAATTTTACAGTACCTTTAAATTTGAGAGTTGGTTTAGGTAATGAATGGTCATATATAGCATTACCCAAATCATCTTTACCACAATATGCGCTCATAAATTGAACTTCTTTCACCACTTCTCTGAACTGCCCGATTTTCGGGAATTTACTAATTTTTACCATCATATTCTATTTTTAATTCAACTTTAACTCCTAAGTTACCTAATTTTTCAACTAATTTAGTAACTTCTTTTATTGTTTTCTTTGCTACCTTAACGTCATCTACATATGTGAAATAATAATAATCATCATGCCCACAAGCATCATAACACCATTCATCATATAGATATTTTAAACCAAAAATACCCTTATCATCTTTTATTTCATCTAGAAGAGTATCTTGAATAAAAAATCTAACAATACGCTCTTTGCCCTGAGATTCTCTATCTTCTAAACTAACATTTGAAAATCCTTTTAATTCCTTGATAAATTGTTTAAGAAAATCCGTATTGATTTCAGTGACATTAAAAGCGCTTTTTATTTCTTGAAAATTATCTTCAATGTAATTTCTATATTCTTCTACAAATTGTAGAACTGTTTTCTTGTTTACCTTAAGCTTCGTGTTGAAGGTAAAATGCATATCTCTTGCTGGCATATCTTTATATTTTTTATACTAATTTTTCTAATCCTTTAGCCATATTCTCAATAGCTTGTGCTGACTCTAATGAATCACACGTATCTTTATCGTCTCTCAACTCAACCACTGATGGGTGAAGTGTTGACCAATTACCTTTAGAGTCTTGGGATAACCCACAACATCTAATTTCTACAATCGTACCTATCAATTCATCGGCACGTTCTGTAATGTCATTCATCATAGCTTCTGTCATTCCTGATGCGTTGGTTCGTAATTTACCACATGACGATTCTAGGTTGATAGTGGAATATACATTCTCATTTTTCTTGCCCGCTTCACCATATTCAAACCCAATAATTCTAAGGTCGATACTCATATCCAATTTCATCTTAACTTGCCAGTTGGGTTTACCATCTTTCCAAGTAGCCAAAGGGTCTTTTAAAATTGTACCTTCTTCACCTCTTAAAAGCATTTCTTGGAAATGTTCCATCGCTTCTTCGTAGGAATAAACCTTCTTGGTTTCCACAAAAGAGACTCTTGTACAGTTCAACAATGGGGTTTTTACAAATAAGTAGTATTTTCTTCTACTGTATGAAGAATCACATTTCTTATTGAAGTAGTCCTCCAATGTAATGGAATCCCACACCGTATATCTTATTTTATCAACATTCTCTTGATAGTTTCCATGTTTTTTGGCAAATGCATCCAATTTCTTTTGCGTTTCTGTTTCCCCTCTTTCTTCACATTTACCTTCAATATCAACGATTGATGCGATAATACCATTAGACGTATATCGGTCTAATCCTATCATTGTCAACTCACCATTCAATACACCATCACCAAATCTAGATAATTCCTTGACCAATGTTGAGTTTTCAGGAATAAAGGTCGTTTCACCTTGCCTTGATTCAAACTCAACTCCACCTCCATCAATAAGAGCGTTGGCGTATCTACCATCCATCTTGACATCACTACATGCATACCCTCTTTCTTTAAAAATAACTCTAGCCAATCTCTCACTAAATGATTTAGCCCCTTGATAAGGAGTTTTTTCAATCAAATTAGGAATTACCTTATTAATATAAGTCGTTCCCAAGTTGAACTTAAGACTCTTACCAATAATGAGTTTAATTACATGAGCATCATCTGGGTCTACAAGTGATAAAACTTCACCTAAATGAAATGAAGCTGAAACTGTAATAGTCTTGTCAGCTAACATTTGAATTTCATCTAACGCTTGTTCTAGTGTATATTTATCAGAGATAAATTCATACTCAGGAATTTGTTTGATATAAAACGTAACCCTCTTGGATTTAGCCATGTATATAACTCTTTTAAGTAATTCATTATCTGAATGTTTTTTAAGAGCCACCATTTTGGCTTTGCTACCACTTTCGTTGGTGATTTCATCTAAAATTTCTTTAATTTTCATATATCTTTATTTAGGTTTTTCTATTTATTCTACAAATATACGAAAAAAAAATGGAACCCGCAAGGATTCCATCATTTATTTTCTATTTTTTATTTTTACTCCAATAGAATTTTTTTTAATTCAGGGTTGGTTTTCATCGCTTCAATAAGTTGTTCAGAACTCATATTCCTAGCTGACTCTAGTAACTTATCCTTTTGGGATGCAATACCCAAATCAACCTTGGCTTCTTTAGCCATATTCTTTAATTCACTTACCACGAATGTTGACATTTCTCTAGGGATTTGTTTAGCGATAGAATCATTAGCTAAATAATCCAATGTGGTTCCACCAGCTATGATAAGCAATGCTTGTTTTCTATCAGGCGTACCGATATACAACATCCAAAATAGTATTAGAAATGGGTATGACCACCACATCCATTTTTTAGCTCTTTCTGCCGCCCCACCCTTCGGGCATGTAAAATCTGCATCTCTACCAACAAGGAACCCTAATGTTGACCCAGTTGCGATAATTGTGAATATTACAATAAATGTAACGAAAAAATCCTTTGCGTTTTCGGCTATTGTTAGCCAATAAAATAATTCTGTGTAACTCATATTTTTTTTTTTAAGTTTATATCTGCAAATATACAGCAAAAAAATGGAACCCGCAAGGATTCCATCATTTATTTTCTTAATTCTTCTAAAAGTCTATTAAACTCTTTATAATAATTCCTAGTATCGAAGTCATCTTCCTTTACATTTTTCATTTCTTCATACATTTTATTACACACCCCAAAATCAACAATTTTTTGGTGTTCCTTCAATTGTAATCCGAAATTAAGAATTCTTAAAGCATGGAACATTCCTCGTCTACCAATGGTCTTGTTACCATTCTTAGATTGTTGGTCAGCACTATGTCTACTAGCTGATGCCTTAGCAATAACAGCTTTAACCATAGCATCTTCATTCCAAACTCCAACCTTGAAAGGCCACTTTTTTAGTATTACCATATCTTCTGGTAATGATAAACATTCCAACGCACCAATTTCATAATTATTGATAGCATCTATAAACCCACCTCTTGAATATACAACCCCTTGGATACTTTTATTTTCATTTGAAATTGCATTGTTCCTGAATGCTCCATTATCCAATAATGCACTTTTCATAACTATGATAAAATCGTGGTCAGAGTCAACCCCGGCTGTTCCATATACTTGTGAACCATATGGAAATATAGCCAATACTTCACCCGTAATATCCAATTCTTTTAGGATATGTTCTTTACCTTTTCCTATACTAGTAATGTCAAGTGGTTGTAATACATGTGGGTATAACGCAGCATATGTGAACCTACCATCAATTTTGTTGGCAAGCGTTACATCTCTGTTTTGAATACACCACAAGGAAATTTGCCTAATGATTTCTGGGTCTGTAACAGATTCATTAGGTAAAGCTCTTATTTCTTCTATATCAATTGTTATATCGTTGTTCACTATAT
>Ga0070747_1000759_pt1 | contig 15686 bp, 25 predicted proteins | sample VirMetDEL_Mar_31_FD_77321 | JGI IMG/M metagenome (GOLD analysis project Ga0070747, IMG submission 77321) | Aqueous microbial communities from the Delaware River and Bay under freshwater to marine salinity gradient to study organic matter... | ecosystem: Environmental > Aquatic > Marine > Coastal... | reverse complement strand
TTTGCTGCTTTAGGAAACTTCTTCATTTGTCCTGCAGATCTAGCACAATAACTCTTTCTTCTTTTAGCATCTTTACTTCCTGGTTTAGGTGATCCTGTTACAGCAGTCTTTAATTTACTACCAGGATTTTGTTTCCTATATTTTTTTACACCTGCTTCTGTAAGTCCAGCACCTTTTTTAGTAGGTCTTTTTTGACCACCTTTAATAGTCATACCCTTCATATTACTTTTTTTACGAACAGCCATTAGCTTTTATTTTTTTTCTTTAATAAAAAATCCTGCAGCACCTGCTATACCACAACCTATCATAACAAGACTTTGCCATAAGTCGCTAGGAATAGCTACTCCAATCATAGCTAATACTGCTGAAATAGCAGAATAAGAAGATGGTTCTTTAAAACGATACATTAATTCTTGCATACTATATTCCTTTTCTATATTGTTGAGCTACTAATTTTTGCCCATCATTACTTGCTTTAATAACTTTTCCACCACCTGATTTTTCATGTACTTTAAATTTTTTATATACTTCAGGTTTATTAAACATTAAATATATTCTTTGGTCTTCAGATTTAAAAGGCATTAATGACTTGTATATAAACGAGATACTTCATCATTACCATTATGTCCTATCTGTCCACCACCCATACGGTTAACTTTTTTATTAGGATCATATACTTTTCCACCCATAGGTCTTTTCATTTTTTTATTAGGATCATATACTTTTCCACCCATAGGTCTTTTTACTTTAACCATACCACCTGACATAGCTTTTTTTACATTTTTAGAAGTTGTTCCTGGATTATTTTTATTAGCATTAGGTAAAGATTTATAAATCATATTTGCTTTTGATTGTTTCTTTTTATCAATAATATTTCCTAAAGCAGATTCAATATTTCCTTTTGTTGCATTAGGATAATCTTTTTTAAATGCTTGATATAAAGCTGCACCATCTTTATCTTTATTTTCTGTAAGCCATTTACCAAGTCTAATTTTAGCTCTACCTTCTTGACCTTGTAAAGGTCTTGGTTTTTGTTTTTTAGCAACTACTTTCTTTTTAGGTGGAGTAGTTTTTTTAGCTACAGTAACTACTTTCTTTTTAGGTGGAGTAGTTTTTTTAACTACTTCTTTTAATCTTGAAGAACCTGAACCTGCACCACCTGTAGCAGCTTTAGTACTAGCTTTTGTAGCTGGCATAAAAGCCATCATTTTATTTGCAACTTTTACTTTGTTTGGATCTACAAATTTAGCTAAAGAAGATTTTAAATTTGCTTTTGTACCACCTTTTTCTGCAGCAGCTTTTGCTATTTGTTTAGGAGTTGATCCTCCTTTTAACATCTTAGTTATTAATTTTCCATAAAATTTCATTTACTTAACTCCTATATTTGGGACTTCTTTTAATTCAGTTTTAAAAGATTCTCCTTGGGGGTATGTTTCATTAACTACTGCATCTTCTATAGGTCCATGAACATCAGGACCTTTTCGAGCAGCACCGTAGCCTTGTCCTGTAGGTTTACCTGTTATTGATGGTAAATCTGCAGGATACTGTAATAGTGTAATTGGTCCTGGCATTATTTTCTCCTTTTAATTTTAGTTTTCTTCTTTTTCTTTTTTTTAATATTTGGTTTTATAATTTGTTGTCCTATATTAGATCTACTTATTGTCATTATTGAGATCCTTGTATTATAGTATCTGGTCCTCCAACAGGACTTCTTGGAGTTTCCATATCATCTTGTCTAGTTCTTCTAGCTTGATTACGTAACCCATCTATAGAATTTTTATATTGTGCTTCCCATACTTGAGATACTTCCCAATTTTTCATAAAGAAATTTGCTTCAAACATACATCTATAAAATAATGCATTATAACAAAACTCACTATAATAATTTGTTGGAGATGCTGATGTTAAAGATGCAGGTCTTGCAACTGTTTGAATTTCTCCTGTAACAGTAGATGCAGGAGTTGGTACTATATAAATTTGTGTATTATTTTTTCTTGCATAATATCTTGGAGTACCTGTAGATGCACTAGCATATGGAAAATAATCTATTGCATACTCATAAGTTCTTTGTAATAAATTTGTTTTAATATTTGAAACACTTGTTGTATAATTTACATTCCTTATTAATCTAGTACCTGAAGGTATAGACACAATCGGATTACTAGCTGATAATGTAATAGTTGTAAACACATCTAAACCAAAATCATCTAAATCTTTTGTAAGCTGTAGTTCAGCTTTATTTATAAAATAAGGTATTTGATCTAAAAATTCTGTTGAATCATTTTCAGCAGTATTTTTTATATCTGTTACTAAATATGAATACGTTGACATTTACTATCCTATAAATAAAGTCATACTACTTCCAGCATCTGGAGCAGAAACTGAAACAGTACCATTAAACTTAATACCCAATTCTCCAATATAAATGTCTGATGTTCCACTTGCAGGAGATTGAAATTTTATTTTGTCTCCTGTACTATCAGAAAGAGCAAAAGTTCCTGCTGCACTAGAATAAGCATGTAAAGCAACTACTCTAGTTACATTAGTTGTTGTTACTATAACACCTGCTATACCTGCTAAAAATTTTGATGTAATATTTGTTGCCATTTTAAATCCTTAAAAATAAGGAGGATAAATTAATATCCTCCCCATTCTATTAGTAGTTATGCACCAGGGTTTCCGTACCAACCTCTCCAATCAGAAACACCGAAAGAATATCTTTCACGTGCTTTGAATCGAAGGTTGCCAGTATCGAAATCTGGTTCCATTTTTGTTTGTAAAGGTGTTCTAACAAACATTTTTGTACCATTAGGTACATCAGTTTTTACAAACCAAGCTTGAGGATCAGAAAAACGTCTATTAATATAGAAGCCTTCTGGTACCATACCCATGTGACGAGTAGCATTTATTCTATTCGCTAACACACCAACAGTATTAGCTACTGGTGCTGGATAACCTATTGTATTACCTGCAGAATCAACTTGTGCAGTAATATTAGTAGATCCTGGTGATCCTAATACTTGATCAGCAGTTGCCCATAAGTCAGTAGGTATATGTAAAGAAACTGCACTTGCTCCAACCAAAATACCACGATCATCTGCGATTTTTTGTATTTGAGTAATTGCACCTTCTAAAGAACCTTCTGATAAATCAGCAGCTGTTCCTGTATTTGTTTGATTCCCATCAGAAACTGTTGGGTGAGCAGCACTAAAGAATGCAGCTCCATCACCTATTCGGTTTGCGACTGTAGCACTAAAGCCATTATTATATAATGTAGCAGCTTTAACTTGCTTAGTATTAGCCATTGCTCTTGCAAGACCTTTTGCACGTAACTTAGCGAAAGTATCATAAAGATTATCTTCCATTGCTTCTTCAGTTACTGCAAATGCTAATGCAACAGTTTCAGCAGTATAACGTGCTGTATAACTTTCTGATGCATCATCATAACCCACAGCAGCACCTTCATTTTTAACTGGTGCTGTACCAAAGCCTGTGAAGAGTACTTCTTCTTCAAATGCTCTGTCTGAGTTTTCTATATCAAATAATGGCTGATGCTCATTATTTACTTCTCCATACTCGATCCCAAAGACTGCATTCAGCCCAGGAAGGAGTTCTTTGCCTATACTAGCTCTATTTATAGCCATAATATATTCTCCCTATTAAGCTGTTGAAACAGTTGTAGTTACGTAATTATCTCTGTGTGAGTTAATACGTACTTCGTACCAAGGAAAAGCATCTGTATCTGAGATAACACCTGTTGTGGTGCTAACCCCAGTATCAAATTTAGCTCTGCCTATAATACGCAACATCTGATCTGAAACGGTTATTGAAGTAGCGACCATGAAATATCTTGAATCGCCTGTGATTGTGTCTCCACTTGTGGAAACGGTAGCTGGAACATTCATAACTCTGTTACCAAGGACTCCATTTGATACACATGTATTTGATTGAATATAAAATGTTTGATCAGGATCAGCTTGTACATGAATTTTTACATCCGTTGCACATACTCCACCTGTCCACATTTTTTTGTACTGCTGTTGCCCAGAAGCATCAACAAAACTACATCCTTGAAATACACCTGAAGGTTTAACTAATGTTATAGCATTAGATATGGTACCTCCAGCATCAATAAATATTGGATCCCCAGTATAGAGATTATTAGGCATCTTGTCACCGATTGTCATTAAGACATCCCATGTGACTGTGCCTGTAGAATTAGCTCCACCACCAACTTTCCTGCATGGTATAAGACCACGAGGAGCAAAAGTTGTTGCCATTGTTTATTCTCCCTCTAAAAATTAAAAGAAATTATTCCTGAAAATTAGGAGTTCTTCCTTTATATACTGTTGATTTACTTGTGTTAGAAATTGGCATACGAGAATTATTACCTTTCATTAGCTGTGCATCAACTGCTGCTAACATTTGTTTGTCTTTATCCTCATAAAATTTCTGTCTCGCTACAGCTCTACCTATAGGCATTTTTGCCAAGGCTAAATCTCCACGACTGACTGTTCCGTTGTAACGACCTTCTTCTCTCACGAAAGAAGTAGAAGCCATATCAGGAACTTCCGTAGGTAAGACAAATGTCCATCCTTCTGCTTCTCGCTTTCCTACATTAGCTATGTCATCACTTCCTCTCATGCTGACTCTAATCCAACGTAACTGCATTCCTTCTGCTTCAAATTTTTTTTGAACAGATTTAGGAATATCTAAAGCATTAGGCTCCTCGAATGTCCATTCTTCTTCTCTAGTATTAAGTTCTCTTTGGTCTTCCGTACGTGATTTTATTCGTGTATTAGGTGTTGTCATGTTTTTATCTCCCACGTTATTAAACAGTTGTATACTCACCGTCAGCTTGGACAGTTTTTTGTTTTTCTTGAGCATACTTTTCAAGAGGTATTCCCCATTTTTGAGCTAATCTTACATCTTCTTTTGTAAGCTTAACTTTATTCTTAGAGCTTCTAGAAGTACGTGAGCTTCCAGACACCACTTGAGCAGGTTTTGACGTTTCTGCAGTACGTTCTTTTATAGCTTCTCCTTGAAATTTATGTGGAAAAGCTGTTACCATTCTTTTATTGATTTCATTATAGAAATCATTATCACTAGGATCATATCCTTCAGCTTTTAATTCAGCATCTATTGCTAAAGCTGAAGCTGTCATTATTCTATCAGGACCAAACCATTCATTTTTTGCAGCCCATTCTTCAGCTCTTGGATCAGGACCTTGTTGTACAGGTTGTTGTTGAGCTGGCATAGGCTGTGGTTGTGGTTGATTATTTAATTGATATTTTGTTGCTCCTAATGTTTTTAAATCTATTTGTGCTTCATTTAAAGCTTCTTGAGCTGCTAAAAGTTTTTCTTTATGTCCACCTTCAAAAGCTTCTTGATATGATGCACGTGCTAAAGTTATTTTATCATTTAATTGTTTTTCAGTAGACTCTATATTAAGCTTATTTAATTTATTAGACTCTAAATCCTTATGATATATATTTGCACGTAAATTTTCTTGTTCGTTTATAAGTTGTTGTATTTGTTCGTCACGTTCTTTTCGTTGACGTATTAATTGTTTAATTCTTCTTTGAGCACCTTTTGTTTCAATTCCTTCTAATTCTTGAGGAATTTCTTTTGTTACAGCTTCTTCAACTTTTACTTCTTCTTTAACTTCTTCTTCTTCTTGAACAGGTTCTTTCGTTTCTGGTTGAACAGCTTCAGCCTTTACGACTTCTTCTTCAACTTCATATTCTACTTTATTTTCATCTTCATTAGGAGACTCTACTGTGCTCCATGTTTCTTCTTCATTTGTCATTTTAAAACTCCGTTGTTTACGAGACAATCGTTATTACGTTTTCGTTATTATACTACGAATACTATGTATTATACAAATTTAATTTGATAAACTTGATAAATTAAAAGTTAGATCTAAATCTTTAGGATCTTCAACTTTCATCATAACTTGGTCATCAAATAATAAAATTAATCTTATACCTTTATAAAATAATTTTGTACCTGCATGTTTACCATAGCAAACATAATCTCCTTCTTTACACCAAGCTCCCCCAGGAAATTTGTCTGAGTCTTGATAAGCTAGTTTACCAACAGATAAAACTTTTCCAACTGTTGTTAAATATGCCATATCTTCTTTTGTTGAGTTTGGTAAAAGAATACCTCCTTTAGTTTCTGATTTAACTGAGATTGGTCTTATTAAAATATTAAACCCTGGTAGTTCAGGCAATGTTTTAGGATCGGCTTTCTCTTCTGCATCTGTAATCCATAGATCGTTTTTCAAAGCTCCACCCATATGTGCTTGTTGCATTATTAATCTTCCTTGTTAAGTTTATTATGTAGTTCTATTATTTGTTGTTTAGCCCATTCTATTCCTTGAACAGAACCAACTAATTGTCTATAATGAGGAAAGTCTTCAACTTGTCCAGTAGCTAAATTTTCTTTTAATCTTAAAATTTCCTCATTATAAAAACTTAAAAGCTCGTCAAACATAAATTAAATTTCTGCACATGCATAACAATTAATTTCTAATCCAACAGCTACTTCTCTAACGATAGGTTTTTTCCACATTATTTTTCTCCTTATATATATAGTGTACTTTTTCTAGTTGATTTAATTGGTTCTGGATATTCATAAGTTTCTTCAGGATATTTATTTACCACTCCTCTATGTGGCATTTCACCTACAGAACCATCACCAACAGGTTTTGAAGTCCAGTCTCCATAATCTTTACCAAAGTTATTTTGATGTTTTGGTTGATTATTTTTCATCATTAGTCTCCTCCTTTCTCTGCTTTTAAAGCAGCATCTGTTACTAATTTAGCAGTAGTCAACTCTCGTTCTCTTTTATCTTTTTCTTCCATTTCAGTAATTCTAGTTAAAAGTTTTAAAGCTGTCTCTCCTTCTTTAGATTCAATTCTAGATTCTTCAATAGCAACTTTTGTTAATAACTCTAAAGATTTTATTTGTTGCTTACTAATTCTATCACCTTGAGTTTTTTGTTCTTTCATTACATTACTAACTTTTTTATCAGCAGCTTCTAATAATAATTTATTTTCTTTTAAGTCTAACTCTTTTGTTTCTAAAGCCATCTTAGCATTATTCATAGCAGCTTCTACTTTTAATTTTTCTGCTTCAAGTTGTACTTTAGCTTGCTCTAGTGAAACTAATTGTTGTTCAGGTGATTGTGCTTGACCTGCAGCCATGTTAGCATTTAATACTTGTTGTGCTGCATTTCCCATAATTATTTCAATGTTTTGTGGACTTTGTTCTTCAGGAGGAAGTTGTTCTAAACCAACTCTAGTTAATCCATTCATTTGTTCTTGATAAATCATCATTGAATGTTCTTGTATATTAGCTTGTAATACTGGAGCTACTTTTGCCATAATAGGACTAGCTCCATTTTGAGGATCTTTTAAATAAGCTGTCTTAACTTGAATATGTGCTTTATGATTTTGTCCAGGAAAAGCTTGAATAGGTATACCTTTAACAACAGCTAAAATATCTGTAACAGGATCTAAAGGTTTTGTTTCTGGTTTATTTGGTAATATTTCTTCAAGGTTTGGCATGTTAGCAGCACGTAGTATAGTCCTATTTAATGCTTCAATATTAAACATACCAGGAGGTGATTGTTGTGCCATTTGTAATGCCATATTAGCTAACATCATTCTATGAGCATTACTTGGAATATTAGGATCACTTACTGGTATAACATCTACTGTACCATCAAAGTCTTTTTTAAATATAGACTCACTTACATTAGGAACTTCGTATGGATACTCTTGAGGTAAATATTCATAATCTATTCTTGCAAGTATTTTAAATTCATCTCTTTGAGACTTGTGTAATCTTTTATGAATACCTGAAAAGAATTTACTAGATGCTTCTAATAAAGCCATTGTAGTACCAACAGGTCCATAAGATGCTGCATCAGAAACTATTTGTTCTGTACTATCAGCAAACTTTTGTCCTGCTGTAGTAATAAAGTTTAACATATTATATAATGTTTGAGAAGGTTCTTTGTATGGAAGAGGAACTATTGCTTTAGAAAGATCTACACCAGTTGCTTCAATCTCTTTAAATTCTCCAGGAGCTATTGGTTCATTGTCACCAACTATTCTTACTCCTTTAGCTTTAAACCCACCAGGTAAATTAGCAAATTGTCCAGCATCTATTAATGATCTCATAGCTGCTGTAGCACTCATAGTTAAATTACCTAAGAAATGCATAAGTCCTAAACCATAAAAACCAAATCCAGGAACAAATTTATAATGTACAAAATGACTTCGTTTTTGTTTTGTATTATCATCAGGAGAATAATTCCTACGTATACTTAAAACAGCACCTGATGCTTCTTCTACAGTAATAATATAAGGATGTGATTCATCATCATCACACATAGAATCTTTTATATTTAAATCTGTATGTTGCTCTAGTAAAACAAATTGAGAATCATTATTTCCTGCTGGAGATAATCCAAGAATAGTATCTACTTTATCAGCAAAACCTGTTGAAGGAATTTCAGAAGGTTCTCCTATATCAGCATCTACATAAATATCTGAAGCTATTTCTTTTCTTAGGTCTCCTGCATTTTTATAAATAACATGAGTATATCTATCTGCATTTCTTAAATTAGTTGCATAGTAAGAAACATAGAATTGATCAATAGGAACAAACTCAGATACTGGTCTTTTTAAATTAGCATCATAGTATACTTTCTTAAAGGCTGATCCTATTAATGGTAAATGAAATAACATTCTTTCAAACTCATCAAAGTATTCAGGCATCTGCTCTGTTACTTGATAGTTCATAAAGCTTTGTACTCTATTTGCTTGACTTTCTTTTTCAGGAGTTACATCTCCTAATATTTGAGATTTGACAGGACCTCCTGGAGGAAATAATTCTTGAGATGCTTTAGCTTGAAATTTTACAGCAGACTCTATTAATAAAGGATGTACTGCTGTACATGCACCTTCAAATGGTTCTGATGTTTCTTGTATTTTTAATCCTAGTAGATCAAAACCTTTTTCAAACATAGACTCCCATTCAGAACGAGAATCTTTATCTGCTTGAAACTTATCTCTAACATCTTGTGAAATTTCTGCTAAATCTTCTTCATCAAAATCTTCAACTAAATTAGCATAGAACTCTGCAATCTCTGGTTCAGGACTCATCTCAGTAGACATAGAAGAAAAGTCTACAATAACTCCTCCATCTTCTGATGGTTCAAATGATATACTTTGTTCTTCAACGTCATCCATATCTTTTTGATTTGTTATTTCAATAACATTAGTTACTTCTTCTGGTATTTGTTCAAATGGATTCTTTTCTGTTGCCATTATATTGTCCTCTGTGTATTATAATTATCATAAGGATTAGACATAATTCTACCTCCTTTAAACTTTTGATCTAAAGTTTTTAATACAGAAGATGTTCCCTCATCATTTAAAAATATTCCTATATTTGTAGTATCAGATTCTCTCATTGTAAAACCATCATAACCTAAATCTTTTAATATAGGATGTAAATCTTCGTGTTCAAGAAAATTTCCTGCACCTTCTTCATAAAATTCATTTTCTTTTAATGTTTTTAAAAATTGTTTTTCATTTAAAGTTGGTTCTCCTAAAGACGGAGCACCATCATTATATATTTTATTATTTCTTTTTACCCAAGCCTTAAATCTTTTATTTTTTAAAAGTTCATTAAATTGTTTATCATCTGTTGGATCAAATATATTTGCATTTTTATTTATTCTTAAAGGATATGTTCTTGCTCCTGCTTCATATTTTTTAAAATCAGATTTACTTCTCATAAATGAGTCAGCAAATTTTGGATTTGGTGATACAAATAAAACTCCTGTACCAGTTTGAAAACCTTCTCCTTTAAATGGTTCTTTTGTTCCGTGATAAGCTTTAATTTCTTTTCCTACAGGAAGATTAGGATATGTTCTAGTACCTATTTTTTCTTTAAAAGAAGGATCTAATAAAGACTTTATAAAATTTTCTTCTTGTTCAGCAGTAACTTTAGGTAAAGGTTTTTTAGAAGGAGTTATTTTCTTTGCAGCTTTTTTTGCTGCTTTACTTATATATTTAGATCCTGGAACAGCCATGCCCAGTAAACCTGTTGCTGCTCTAGGTATACCATAAAGATCTCCACTAAGAGTTTGCTCTACTCCTTGTTTATATTCTTGTATATCATATGCTGGTGATACCATATCTGCAGCAAATAATCCTGCTCTTTTCATATTCTCTAATGTAATAGGATTATTATTAATTACTGCTTGATTACCTACACCATACTTTATAGAACGTAAACCATCTTCTGCCATATTAAAAACCTTTAAAACAAAAAGAATATACAAGAATGCTAATAAAGAATACTATCATTATATTCTCCAGTATGCAACTTTTTTCTTACGTGGTTGTTCTTCCCAGTAAGGATCTTCAGGATGTGATAAATGCCAGGACTCTTTCATATAATGTATAGCCATTGTCATTGCATCTACTTGATCATCATGTGCAGCATTAGGAAACTGTAATAATTCTTGTATTAAATCATCAGCCCAAGGTTTACCTGTTGGTATCCATACTCTTCCTGATTCAATCATAGGAGATGCTGCATATACTCTACTTACTTTATCTCTATCTGGTAAATAATCTTGAACAGGAAGTCCTCCTCTTCTCATATCTTGTATTAATGATTGACCACTAGCTTTTTTTTCTACTAGACATACATCTGGTTTATGTTGATAATATAACATTTGAGCCATTCGTCTAAGTTCTGGATATTCAAACCTACCTTTTATATTACCAAGAAGAATAAGATTAGCAGGGAACTCTTCTGTTCCATCATAATCTACTTCATAATTACTAAAGATACCCCATGTCTGTATAACACTATAATCTGCTGTAGTTTTTGTAGAGAATGCTGTATCATAGGTTTGTATTATAAATTGACAAGTTGGAGGGTCTGCATGATCCCACTCTCTTAACCAATCTTTTTTAATAAGACCTCCTTCGTCTGGAGTTGGGTCCTGCATATATAAAGCATTCCAATATCTACTACCATTAGAAGCTTTAATTTCATTTTCATCTATTTTTAATACTTCATCTGGTTTCCATTCAGGAAAATAACTAGAACCTACTGGAAGATCTAACAACTCAGCTGATTCTTCATCTAACCAAGCTGGTATTCTTACAACATCCCAAGGAATAACTTCGTATTCAGATTGTTCTTGTTGTTGTTTTAATAACCATCCACACAAATCGTCATAATGGTACCTAGTATTAATAATAAGAATACTACCATTCGGCATAATACGTGTTCTTAGTCCAGCAGGATACCAATCTTTTACATATTTTCTACCAGCTTCTGAATAAGAATCTTCTTCAGACATAACATCATCAAGAATAGCTACATGTGCACCACGACCAGCTATTTGAGACCTAACACCTGCAGCATAATATGTACCACCTTGGTTTGTTTTCCATTTACCTGCAGCTCTTACGTCTGTTCTTAAAGTTACACCATTAAAAATGTTTTGATATTCTTCAGTAGTTATTAAATCTCTAACAGATCTACCAAAATCACTAGATAGTTGGTCACTATGAGAAACTGTAAGTATTTCATGTTCTGGATTACGACCAATATACCATGCAGGAAAAAGTTTAGAACAGATTACAGACTTTGAAGACCTTGGAGGAAGAAAAACCATTAACCTTTTTATTTTACCTGATTCCAAATCTTTCAATTTGTTAGCTATAACCTTTATATGTCTGCCTGTTTTCCAATCAGACACTAATGTAGGTGCCATTTTCTGTACAAAAGAAAGAAAATCAGTTTCGCAATATTTTCTTAGTACTTCTAATAGTTTATATTTGTATTGTATAAAGGTATTAAGTTTTGTAGTCTCTTCCATGTTTTGAAGTATAGACTATATAGTTCTATAATGCAAGTAAAATATTATTTAATTAAATATACTATATAGTTAATTAGAGTTAATTAAAGTTAATTAGAGTTAATTAGAGTTATATGATATATACTAAGATAAATAAAGATAATAAAAGATAAGTAAAGTACTTATATCTATCTTTAATATATATACTGTCCACTTAAATATATAGTACTATATATACTCTCCACTAAAGTTAGCTGTCACAGCCGTATTGACGATTGATGACCGATCATTGGTTTTTAGTAAATATATAAGAGTATCATTTATATATATATATAGACTGGACAGATTTTTTCCCCCACCCCTACACGTATGAGGTCTTATGGGCATTACGTAGGCATAATGGATACCTTACGTGACGTAGGAGTCCCAGACGTGAGTACCAATCGAGACTAAGTCGTCTCTCACGTCTCTTACGTGTGCATATATGCCTATGCCTGACATGACGTAAGAGACTTCAAACACCCTTCCACTCTCTCTCACAGGTATATGTATGTATATACGTATATGTGGGCACAGGTCATCATACGTGCCTACCCATGACGACCTAAAACCCCTCGAAAAACGGCAGAAAACTGCGAGACTTGACAAGCTCAACGGAATTTGGTAGTTTAAATCAATCGGCAGAACTTGTCGATCTCGTTGCATATGACGATCATATGTGTTGCTTACGAAAGGATTTTCCAATGAGCAAAAAAATAACTAACACGTGGCACGTACATGTTGTGCATGCCTTCGCTATCACAATCTTCGGAGCAAGAATTCCTCTGTTCCCGATTGTTCCTACGTGGTCATGGACATACACGAAGATACCGAGTGGTATTCGTGTAATGTATCGTAGACGTCAGACAGGAGTTTGGGCTAATCAGCACGGCTCTGTACAGAAAATATACACCTATGCGTATGTAGGTGGAAAGAAAGTCAGAACTGGTGTCAAAGGTACGCATTACCGTAGGGGTATCAAGTTAAACTCTCGTGGGAAGGGCAAAGCTGTTCTTAAACAATCCACGCATTATGCGAACGGTAACATGAGTATGTACTGGTACAAGAACGACCCATTCTGGTCGCTTGATCGTTCATGGTTCGAACGTGTAGATGCACCAGCAAAATATACGATAATCAACAGCTAAACACTAACCGTGTGCATAGGCATCATGTGTCTATGCACACCCTTACATGAGGAGAATACCCATGCCTATCACGAAAAACGAGTTTAACAAGATACTTGACGAGTACGTAAGTACACGTGATGTAACCATATACGTGGTCGAAGACCATTGCGATTGGGGTTTAGAAAAACTCTCACTTGCAGATTTTTTCATGTACACGAAGGATCGTGAGATGGAACAATTTCCACGTCAATACCGTGCGTTTCAGAGCGAAACCGAAGCTCGTGCGTACTTAACTCACATGGAGGAAACATATCATGGATAATACGTTACGTTGGTGTGCAGACATAGGTATGTGGTCGCTAGACCGACCTATCAACGACATTCCAAACACAAATATCACAGGCTCGTGCGTTAACCGTACGAGCTTTTGTGATGCGACTTGCTACAACATCAAGCTCTACCGTATGTTCCCAGCCATGCTGACGAAAGACATACGCAACGAGGAGTTCTGGCAATCGTTACCCACCACAAGATTACACACGTACGGAACTCAAGCCCACACGTACGACCACCCAAGCCTTGTAAGCTTGCGTAAGAAATTTAAAAACTCACGTAGGCAAACGAAACGAGTACGACTGATGACACGTGGGGAAGGCATCAAGGATAAATCTGACGTTCAACGTATACGCATATTATGCGAGGAATTTCCTGATGTAATCTGGTGGCTACCTACACGAGCTTGGAGAGATATCGAGCTTCGAGGTTTGATAGCACGTTACCTCATGCCCTTGCCTAACCTAGCACTCAACGCATCACTCGACCCCACGAATACGGAAAACGAAATTCGACTGTTGAAATCTGACGGTTGGAATACCATGTTCTACGGAGACGATACACGTACCACCATGAACGAAAAACGTATGTTCATGTGTCCGAAGACGCACAAGAAGCTGACAAACCATTGTGGAATTTGCAAGGGTGGTTGCTTCAGTTTATCATCAATCGGTAGACGTACAGACGTACACCTATCGCAACACTAGGAGAACAACATGAGTAATTACGATAACGTAACAAAAATCCCTACGTGTGTAGAGCAAGACACACTTTTGGGAAATACAAAGTATTTCTCTCACGTATGGTACGTGCAGAGGAATACGTGGGGAAAAAGTTCTATATGCGTAGCATCAATCGAGGAATTTTTACATATGCTACGCAACCCTGATGAATTTTTAGACCCACCGAACAAGACTGATACACGTGTGTTCACTTGCTTGAGTAATGCAGAGGAGTATCATTGCCTACAAATAACGGAAGAGGAAGGAATCAATGCGTAAAACAATCTCAATCGAATACATACCTGCACGTGATGTGTGGGTATTACGTCAAGGCAATCGTATACTTGATAGCTTTGACACACTAGCAGAAGCACAGCAAACATATCCTTTTGCAGAAGTGTATGCCCATGATTAACCTACGTTTACAGCTATACGGACATGACCTAAACCTCATGTCTGTGTTCTGTATTACATGGAATTGCATTAGGTATTATACCGAATGAAAGGAACAGTAATGATAAAAAATTTTATTATAACTCAGATAGATGACAGTCAAAATTTAGATTGGTGTGATATATTAGTACACGATACTGACAAGTCCATACTGAAATTTAAGACTGAAAGAGATGCTCAAAAATATTTAGTAGAAGAAGCAGAGCTGACCCCACTTGAGATTATATCTAATAATATTTTTATTACTCAATTACATTAAGACTTGACAGATGTAATTTAAAAGTCCATAAGACCTATATTAATTAACTCAACAAGGAGAAAGACATGACTGAAATAAACTTTCAAGACATTTGGAACAGAGCAGTAGCCAAAGGAAAAGAAGAAGCAAGTAGCCATAAGGAGAGCATGCACCTCTGGGTAGATGGAGATGGTGGTAAACATATACATGGTGCTTGTGGGTTTGCTCGAGTGGTACTGAGTGATGGTAGAAGTAGCTTTGCTAAGTGGGCTAAAAAGAATGCCAACTTTAGCAACGGCTATCATGGTCTACAGTTTTATGTATCAGACTACGGACAGTCTTATGAATTAAAAGATAAGTTTGCATCAACAGTAGCTAAAGAATTAAAAGCTAATGATATTAATGCTTGGGCTTATTCAACTTTAGATTAGGAGAAATATTATGAACGACTTAAAAAACAGTATAGGTAATGTTTCAAATACATTACAACAAGCAAAAGAATATGCAGATAGAGCTGTGGATAATGCTAATGAAGCTGAGATACAAGCTAGTGAAGCACATACACAAGCAATAGAAGCACGTGATCTAATAGAGAGAGCTATGGAGTGGCTAGAGGAGATAGAGAATGAAGCCTGATAAATATTATATAGATACTCCTAGTTTTTTAGAAGTAACAAGTAAGCTTGCAGACTTTATGATGCAAGAAAAATTAGGTGAAAAGTATTATGAAAATTGCATTTATGTAGATGAAGATGATGTATATAATTATACTGACGAAGGACAAGAGATATTTAATAATTATATTGATCAGATGACAAGAATACTTAATGAAGTAGATATAGTTGATGAAGATCAATTGCAACAAGGAGA
>Ga0070747_1000758_pt1 | contig 15689 bp, 14 predicted proteins | sample VirMetDEL_Mar_31_FD_77321 | JGI IMG/M metagenome (GOLD analysis project Ga0070747, IMG submission 77321) | Aqueous microbial communities from the Delaware River and Bay under freshwater to marine salinity gradient to study organic matter... | ecosystem: Environmental > Aquatic > Marine > Coastal... | reverse complement strand
CCTGTTTTAGTTACAACAGTTGAGTCAATAGCATGAGTAACAGTAGAGCCAGTAGCCGAAGTATCAATACCTGTGCCACCAGTTAATGTTAAACTTTCACTATCAAGATCAATGTCAATATTGCCAGAGTCAGTTGTTATATCTAAATCTTGGGCTGTAACTGTGCTATCCACATAAGCCTTAATACTTTGTTGAGAAGCAACAGCAGTAGCACTATCAGAAGACATATTATCTTCATCTTTAAAAGCAGTACCACTTATTGCTGTATTAAGAACAGGAGATGTTAAAGTTTTATTTGTTAAAGTTTCTGAACCTGCAAGAGTCGTAAAATCATTATCACTTAATGCTGTGTTAAACTGTGCAGTAGTACCTGTAAGAGTATTGTTAGCAAGGTTAATTGTTTTTCCTGTAATAGTAGCTGTTCCACCATCTACATAAGCCTTAACTGATTGCTGTGAAGGTGCTAAAATAGAACTATTACTAGCCATGTTATCTTCATCAACAACTGGAGTAGCAGGACCAACATACGTTGAACCGACCCATACTCTAGGAGTTGTATCACTAGAATGAATAGTTCCACTATCAAGAGTAAAAGAAACTGTCGTATTAGGAGCAGAATAAGCACTTGTTGCTATTTTTCCGTATATAGTTCCTGTGTTCGCACCATAAATTTTAACACGTCTTCCAACATGATATGTAGAAGTAACATCTGCAGCAATCGTAATGGAAGTTGTACTTGCTCTTGTCGCATTACTCGTTCCTGAACCTGAACCAAGTTCAAACCATTCTTTATCATTCCATACCTCACGGATTTCTGCCATCATCTCTCTAGCAGAGTTATTAACTCCACTAGGGGGCATGTTTTCTGGCCACCCATCAGGACTAGCAGCATTATTACTAGCTGCTGTTGTACTCCATGTTTTTACATTACTCATCTTCTTCCTTTATTTTTTCAATAGTTTCGGTAACTTTACCAATTAAAATATTTTTCTCTGCAATCATGTCTTCACGTAACCATGATTTTAAAGCTCCAATATCGTTAAATATTCCTTTTTCAATTAATGCAGGAACAAAATTTCTTTTCTTTGACTTTGCTCTATCTTCTGCAAATTTTTGTAATGGTTCTAATTCTTTTTGATTTAAAACAAAATTAATTGCACCACCAATATCTTGTAATGCAGTTTTTGTTCGATTAACTCCTTTACGAAGCTTCATGTTTTTATCTTCTATATATTGTTTAGCTTGTTCGCTTTGATTGCTTTTAGTTAAATAGTTAGCAGCTTGAACTAATTGATTTACGTCATTAAACAATTCATAAATTTTAGAACCATCTTTTGTATTTGTTATTATTTTTTTTCTAAATCTACGAATACCTGGATAATTTTCAAAATCCAAATCTGGCATGTCATTAAATAAAGCATAATCAAGACCTAATAAAAAATAACTTCCAATAGTATTAGTATAACCTCTTATTAATGCTTCAATTTGTGGAGCTGATAATTTTGCTGTTTCAGGAACGTAATCACTTTTATAATATTTGCGTCCTAAAAATTCTGTTAATGCTTTTATTGTTTTGCTTGTATAAGGACCACCTCGTAATTCTTCTGGTAATCCTTCATCTGACATTGTTTCAATAGGTCTTTTTAAAAAACTTAATTCATTTGCCATAACCTCTAATGGAGGATTAATTATAAACGGAGTTATTTGTAATCTAAAAGTATCTAATATTATTCTTTTTGCATCAAGCGCAGTTTGAAAATTATTACTGTCTTGCCAATTTATCCATGCTCTTTCTGCAATGGACATAGCTGCCCCTGGCTCCCAAAGTTTAGGTAATCTCCAATGTTCATACATTGGTTTGTCATACATTTGCGTTTGTTCATTATATCCATAAGACTCTTCTAAAGAGGAAGGAACTCTTCCATTTTCAATAACAAATTGTTTTAAATTTTCAGTTGGTAAAAAAAAATGCCAATGAGTATCTTTATCCCAATCTTCAGTTTGTATGTATAAAGGATTAGTTCTATTCATTTCAGCAAGTACCATTGACATACCTGCACCTGTTAATATTTTAGCTCCTACTGCACCTCTATTAGAGTCTTTTACTATACCTCGATATACTCTGTCGCCACCAAGAACAGCAGGTCTAATAAATAAACCCATTTCCATAACAAAAGCTGCCATTTGTCCATACCATTTGTCATATGCACCTCGCAAAGAAAAGTCTGTAGAAATTTCTCTACTTTCAAAAGCAGATTTTTTTTCTCCTTTACCTTTCTTTCTAGCTTTAGCAAATTCTCCAACTCTTGATGAGTTTTCTACAAGGGAACCTAATGTTTCAAACCATTCTCCAAATTTTAAAGGAGATGTAATAACTTTTTTAAAGTTAATACCTTTGTCTGTATAAAATCTTTCTAGTCGTCCTCTAAATAATCCTTGTGTATCAAAAAAACTTGATAACGAACCACCATTAGCAACCCAATCTCTGTAATTTTTATCTTTTAATATTTGTGATTTAAAACCAACAACAGCATCTTTAAATGGAATGTAGCCATTTTTAGATAACATACCTGACATAAGAGTATCACGAACAAAGTTTGCTTGTATAAAATCAACAGCTAAAGTTATAAATGATCTACCTATTCTTGTAGGTACAGAAACAAATTGTAATGCTTGATCTAATTGCCTACTTTTAGGATTTATAGACTCTAAAGCTCTAAACAATAATGGGTCTGCTACTCGGTAATATTCTACTTTACCTTTTTCTAATACAGCGATTGTATTAGGTTCTTTTGGTTTTAATCCATGCACTAATGCTTTAGTAAAGTCGCCCATCATGTCAAAACCAATATCAATTAGCAAATCCATTTCTTTAGGCAATAAACCTTTAGAAGCATCTAAAACATTATCTTTAAATGTATCTCGTATTTCTTTTGTACTTACACTTACTTCTTGTTTTCTTTTTTTATCTTTAATACCTTCAATAAATCTTCCACTATCTTTTGTTTGTTGTGCTTTTTTTATAACATCAAGTTTAATTTGATTATTAATAGATTCTTGAACAATAGTTCGTGCATTTTTAATTATGTTATCTAATGGGTGTCCTATGTTACGTTCACTACCTCGTATCATTTTAATACTAAAAGCATCTTTTGAACTTTTAGGGCCTGATGATGTTTTATTAACTCTGTTAAATGGAACATAATCTACATTTCGCCATTTACTTATTTGGCTTCTTGTAAAAAGACCACTTTCAACACCTATATCCAATATAGTGTCCCACCATTGCTGATATTCTTTAAATAATTTTTTGTATTGAGGATATTTTTTTTCTAAACCAACAAGAGCTTGTATTTCTGTTACAGTAAAAGGTGTTTTAACTTTTTGTTCAAATAAATATTTAGCTCTTCTACCTGCTGCATAATCCCAAAAAGGAGAATCTTTACCACCTACTTTATTAATTACATCTTGAAACTTTACGCCTTTAGTATCTATTGTAAAAACACGTTCCCCTTTACTATTTGTTTTTATTCTAAGTGGACCAAGTTTTATACTTTGACGCAAGGCTTCACTCATACCTTTTGCATTTCTTGCGTTCATATAGATAATAGGTTGAGTATCTATTCCTGCTTCGAAACGTCTAATACCTTCTAGATTATCAATTAATTCTACACGTAACTGTTGTGCTTTAGTTCCAACACCTTCATTAATAGCAACTTCTGCACCAATTTTTGATTTAGCTCTATCAATAGCACTTTGTTTATACCAATTAGAAAAGTTAGTTTGTGCTTTTAAAACAGCAGGTCCAATGTTTTGCATTTTACCTTGACTATCAACAAGTTTATTTGTTCTAACTTGTGTATCAAACCATTCAAAAAATTTAGGTGTTAGCTCTTTTGCTTTTACAGGGTCTGTCATGTAAATACGCATAAACTCGGCAAAGCCTTCTTTTATATTAGTAACATCGTAAGATACTTTTATAATTTCATTACCAAACTCTTTTTCTTTATATTTTTTAGATATTTCAGGAATTCGGCTATCAAGATAGTGGGCAATTTCGTGAGCTGCTACTTCTAATTGATTACGATTTTTTAATCGTATAGCTCCACCCCCTCCTGGTTTATCTAATGCAAGAAAGTTACGATGATAACCAAGTGTTCCACCCTTCATATTACCACCAATTTCTATTGGCAAATCTAAATCTTTTAAAAATTGTTGAAGTACAACATCTCTTCTAATTAAATTTTTAGGCGCATCAGCTACAGCATCTACTCTAGCTTCTATACCTGGTTTTATGTAATTACCTTCTCCAAGAGGAACATATTTAGAACCAGGAGTCATTGTATCAATAGTTGGTTCTTTCTTTTTTGTCCAAGTATCTACAATAGCTTTTTCAACTTTTTCAACTGTTGGTTTTCGTATTGCTGCATCTATTTCTAAGGGTACAAAAGACTCTGCTATTTCTTTTGCATTTTTTTCTATATTTTTTTCAAAATCTTTTGTCCATCTATCAACTTCTATTTTAGCTTGATCTTTTGGTTTAGCTTTAATAACAGTCATGCCACCACCACCTGACATTTTATTTATTGCATAGTGATGAAAAAAACCTTCTATACCTTCTTTAATGTCATCATCGCCAACTTGTCTTTTAAAAACTTTACCAATAGCTTCTCTTGCACCTGGAACTTCGCCTACAGCATTATCTACAGCTTCAGCTCCTAAACCTACTGTACCTGCAAAAAAAGCAAAAGGAGTTCTAAGTAAAAAGAAATCTCCTGAGTCATAAACAAGATTTATTAATTCTTTATTTGTTTTTTTAGCAAGATTAGTTGGACTTAAAGAATCATTTGTAGAAAAACCATAAAAATTTAATTCTTCATCAGACCCAGATACTTTTGCTGCATCAGGAATACCTATGTCGCCTTCGTAGGCTTCCATAAATCTTTCAGCTCCTGCCTGAACAGGTTCTACAGTTAATGCTTTGACAGTATCAAAAACATTTTCATACAAAGATTTTTTTGGTTCTGGTAAAATAAAAGCAGGTTTATCAGCTACCTGAAAACCTTCTTCTTTCATCATGTCGTCCATGAAATTTTCAGGGGGCATGACAGGTTTTGGTTCTGGTAAAACAAAATCTGATTTTGCTTTTGGTTCAGGCAATACAAATTCTGCCATTACTTTGCCTTTATAATTTTAGACTCGATTAATTGTTGTATTACTTCTTCTCTAGTTAATTGATTAACTTGCATTGCAGAAGTAATTAGTTCTTCTACTGTCATATTTCCGTATGTTTGATCTTCTATTTCATATGTTACATCTACATTGATTTCTGCATCATCAAGATCAACTCCTGCAAATGCTGTTTGATATTTATCTAAATCTTTGTCTTCTACTCCACTTAACATATTCATAGAATTAGAAATTATTTTTTTTAATTCAGGAACGTAATTTGGATTATCACTAAAATTGTCAGCAGCAGTTTGGTTTAACATTTCAGAATAAAAATTTAACATAGTTGCATTTTCATTTCCTTTTATTTTTTTAAACTTTTCAAATTCTCTATCTATAAATTTTCTATCGTTTATTATTGATTTATTTTTATCTATATTAGGTTGTGATAACGTATTTCCTTTTTTAGATGGTTCTTTAAAACTTAATGTTTTATCTTTTTCTATAGTAACAATAGTTCCAGGAGCATAATCACTTGTGTTAAAATTAGGTTTTAATTTTTTTAATGCTGCTTCATCATTTTCATTTCCAATTTGATATGATGTACCAGTTGCTTTAGGAAATTTATCTAATGTTTCTATGTCGCCTGTTAATTTATTAAATTTAACAAATGAACCATCGTCCATTGTCATGTATTGGAATTTAGACATTTCATCAGCCATGTAATCTCTTTTACCTTGTCTTGAACCTGCAGATACTGCACCTGCTACTTGTCCCATGCTTGGAGCAATAGGTTGAGGTCCTGACATGGAAGCTAATGATTCTAAAATTCCTCTACGTTGAGCCGACACCATTGGGTCTGAACTCATTAATGCATCTAAAATACCCATTACATGAATGCTCCGAGTAATGCTCCACCTGCTGCATACATAGGATTAGTGCTTTTAAAAAGACTAGCCATTTCTGCACCTGCTAGACCACCAGATAATAAACCTGCTGCTAAGTTACGTTGTAAAGGTTGAACATTAGTTTGTGTTTGTCCATACGAGCCACCTGTTGCAGCTTGATAGTTTCTTAACTTTTCATAAGGAAGAGCTTGTTGATATTGATAACGATTCATTGCATCTGCTAGGGCTGCTTCTTGTAATCCCTCACGTTCAGCACCAACAGAACGTAATCGCATAATATCGTTATAATCTGTTTCTGCCATTTGAGGAGCTGCCATTAAAGCATTGTTCATATTAGCTCGTTCAGATAAATAATTTTGTCCGTATAATTGTGTTCCTAAATCTCCAAGAGCACCTGCTAAAACTTCTTGATTAGCACCACTACCTAAACGTCCTGCAGATGTAAATTGAGATTGCACACCAGAGGTAACATCTCCTGCTAATTTATTATATAAATTAGTTATAAAAGGATTACTTGTTGGGTCTAAGTAATCGCCTTGTAACTGTTTCATCATTTCCGTATTGGCTTGACCCATTAACGGAGAACCAGTTGTAGCTCTTTGTTCTGCTAAGTTTAATGCTGTATTTGTTTGTGGAGAAAAATCAACATACGTTTGACCAGGAAAATAGTTTGGTCCTGCTTGATTATATAAATTTTCTGCTCGTTCAAATCCCTTTTGTAAATATGGACTTTGTGTAGCCCAAGGTTCTACATTGGAAACTGTTCTTGCTTCTCCTGCGCCTTTACTCATTTGTTAATTCCTTCATTAATATTATGTGTTTTTGTTTGTAATCTCTTAACCATTTTACCCAACCTTTACGTCCAACGAGTTCTATTCGTTGACACTTGTTTAGTTTAGCCCATTGTTCAACCTGTTCTTTAATTGGATTGAACCAAGACTTCATATTCGTTCCACCTGCTAAAAAATATCGGCAAGAACGAAGTCGTGGATAATCTATTATTTCTGTAACAATAGCTGCTTCCACTACGTTTGATTTTACATTCCACGAAATCCATAATTGCATTTTCTTTTTTAACAAACTGTCAAAAATATCTTTAGGCATGTAGGCAAAACCATCTATCTCTAATGGTTTTAAAAGAAGTGGCTCAATTTGTTTCCAAACTAAGCCAACATCTTTGGGAGGAACGTAACTTATTTGACTATCCGAAGATAGTGAATCCGAGTGTTTGATCTGTGTTTCCTGAACTGGCATGTGTTAATGTAGCTGAACCATTTACTCTAGCAGAAACATACAATGTATTTAAAGCTGTACGTGCATTTGCTGTTGTTGGCATAAAAACAATTACAGAGTTTTCTCCAATACGAGCATTGGTTAATGTTGAAGTAGTCGAACTAGCTGTCAAAGTAATGCTTCCTGTAGAATTTAATTTACCATCAATCGTATTATTTAATGATGAAGAAATTAATCGTAAATGCAGATCATGGTCTGGCATAGAAATAGGAACATTAGGATATTGGTTTGTTGCCATTATCTTTTACCTTCTGGCCTAGCTTCTATTTCTACTCCTGACATTGTTGTAAAATTTCCTGTTACTTTAACTCTCATACGATGAAATCTACTTGTAGATCGCATAGGACAAGAACCATTGGATAAAGTTGTAACTGCTGTTCCAACATTTACAGTATCTAACTGTGAAGAACGAGATAATGGGGTTACTGTTACTGACGTTCCCCCTACACCATCAACAATGGGAGTGGAAGAAATTAACGTAGATCGTCTTCCTTGAGCACCCTCAAATTCTGTTGTATCAACTGTAGCTGTTAGACTTGTTGCAATAAACTTTCCAAATTTTTTATCGCCACTAAAACCTGCTAAACCAACTATACCTTCTCCGTAATAATACGAGTCTAAAGATTTAGGTAAATTATCTAACGTGCCTAACTTATCTAAACTTTCTAATGTGGTAAAAGCTTCTTGGGAAGCAGTTGCAATATATTGAATATCCATGCTTGACCCTGTGCTAAATCTATTAACGGAATAATTATAAATTAATAATTTATTATTTATATCTCCTGTTGTAGAACCTGTTGCACCACCTCGATAAGACCAAAATACACAACTGTTATTTGGGTCCACAGCAGCACATATTCCATCTAAGTTAGATGCTAAGTCTTCAAAAAAATAGTTATCTACTTTACCTTCGCCTATTGGTGTTAATTGTTGACCACCTGTCAATTTATAAAATCCATCTTGAGCTAAGAAGAAGATCATATTACCAAACGAACAAACAGAACGTGGAGCAAATAAACCTATGTTGTCAGAAATCTTTTCAAAGGTAAAAATTAAAGGAGTACCAACATAACTAACCCTATAAATTGCTCTTTCAAAAAATATAATACCAAAACTTTCTCCACCGATAATTGCTTGAATATTACCATGAGGACCAACAACATCTTGATAACCTGATTGTGTAGTTTGTGATGGGGTCCATTGAGTTATATTGTTTAACCCACTCCATTTAACACGTTGGTTATACGAAGTACCTGACTCTGTTGTATAACCTGTAAAAACAAAATCTCTAATTACTGCTAAATATTTTGCTTTAAAAGATACTAAATCAGAAAAAGCTGAATCTGTTCCTTCATCAAATTTTTGAATATTATCTGCATGATTAGCAGCAATAATATTTGTACCAAATTGTGTAAAAGCCCAAAAGTCTCTTGAACCTTCTGTTGTAGAATTACTGTAACCACCTGCTTTAGATTTATCTATAAACTCTTGTGAAGAGTTCATTTGATATAATTTTGTGGCATCTCCTGCGTAGTTAGTAGTACCTCCTGCGTTAAAGGCAGTAAATAAACCTACAGCATTACCTGTTAAAGCTGTTGTACTTAATTCTTGAAAACCAGGCAAAGATTTATACCCAACTTTTAAAGGTAACACATTATCAGCTTGGATAGCTCCTGTGTTTTGGTAAGTTGGTAAATCAGTTTGTAATTCGCCAAAAGGTATCATTAGTAAACTCTTCGTTTAGGGGAGAATTGTGTTGAAGTCATTTGTATAGGTGTTGAAGAATGTTTTCCTTTTTCATCACTTAAATTAGCTTTCTGTACTGCTTCATTAAAAAGATTAGCCCATACAGGAAGTCTTTCATCATTTTGAATAAAAGGAGTTGCTTCTAAAATACTTCCATACAAATAAAGTTCAGGATAGTTTGTTAAAATATCATTTGTTGCATTAGAGTCAGATAATCCTGTTATCCGTTTATAATAATACATATTAATTGTGTACGCATTATCAGGGGAAGGACCAAAATACATTTTGTCTCCAATGATAGTGTAATACACAGGCATACTATTACCAGAGTCAACATACACTCTATTTAATTCATTAGGAGCCATATATTGTAATTCAGTTTGAGGATTTGCAGAAGTATTCTGCACAGAAATAAATTCTAAAAAACCTGTAGGTAAAGTTATATACTTTGTCCCTGCAACTGTATTAGTAGTTGTATTAACAGCCATCTCACGCAAACGTAAATCTTTTGCATGACGTGATTCTGCTAAATCAATAAAGGTATCAATATTAGCAGTTAAATCATCTCTGTTAAGATAACTTGCTATCTCCGTTTTTAAATTTGTGTAAGTATCTAATGCCATTTAAACTGTTCCTGTCCATACTCGAAATGCTCTGTTATCACTATCGTTTAACCATTTTTTAAAACGAACATGATCTAATATATCTCCATTAGGGGACATAATTTGTTGTTTTGCTAATTGTTCAACAACAACCAAAGGGATAGATGCAACGTGATTAAGTTCTTTAGACTTACTTACACCTTCCCCAAGGCTTTGTTTTATTTTATTCTCTTCTATAACAGGAGTTAAATCTTGGGTTCTTTCAATATGAAATTTACCTTCACTTTTATCTTCAATAAAGTTTGTATCAACTATATCTTTTGAAATAGAATATTTAGTCATTATGAAGACATCTCTGTTACTGAAATTTGTCCTGCTCCTGTTGCGTATGCAGATACACTATCAGATGGACTTGTTTTCATAGTTATTGAATCATTGGCACTCAATAACAATCCATCTTTGTTAGCAGCAGTTCCTTCTAATTTAATATATGCATCAACTGATGTTGATAAATGAACTAAATATACATCAGCAGAAATAGCAGTTGCTAAAACTCCTGCACCTGAATGATCTTGAACTGTATATTTAATTGGTCTGTATTGATATGTGTGTGCCATAATATATCCTTATCTACGAATAACGTAACTTACATCTGCTGTAGTAGCTGCTGTTTGTTCGCCATTACTTTTAATGTGAATTGCGTCTCCTGCATCTACTAATACTTCTCCACCAATAGCTAAAGCTATGCCACTTTCATCTGCTGTTGCATCTGCTAAAGTTGCATCAACACCTGTGTCTGCACCATTTTTCATAATGTCAAAAGTAGTTGTTGCATCAATGACAGTATGCACGTTCATAAAAATATCTTTTAATTTTCCACTATCAGGAATAACACATACAGGACTTGCATTGTCTGCAGTTTGAATGGCAGTCATATTACCACCCATAATAAAATAATCGTTTAATGTTCTCATTTTTTCCTCTTATTGTTCTGAGTAAATACTCTTCAATAAAAAAGGGGGCCGAAGCCCCCTTGGTTTTCTTAACTTAACCTAAAATTAAGAAGTAGTTAAATCTGCAATAATACCTGAAGATGCTTCGTTTCTTGAAACGACTCCACCTTCCATAAGTAATAACATGTGAGTGTTGTCACCTGTTTTTGCTAATTGAGAATTTTGGAAAGGTCTCAAAACATTGAAACCCCAATATTCAGAATCTAATACAAAAGCATCTCTATCTCTTTGGAACCTATTAGGTTTAACTGTTAGAGTGCCAAAGTCAGATTGATATACGTCAACAGTTGCAACAATCGTTTTTGCAGGTACATTTCTAAAAGCAGTTGAACCACCTGTAAAACCAGAGATAGCTTGTTTGTTAAATGGACCCACCATAATTGTATCTGGGTTTCCACCTGCAACAAAACATTCTCTAATAATTTGTTTTAACAAAGATTCTGAAAAAGCTCTTTGCGTACCATCAGTTCTTACACCTGTTGGAACTCCATTAGTGTGTGCTGCTTTTGCTCCACCTGCACCCATGCTGTTATTAGTATTTAACCAAGTTCTTAATCCTGCAGTTTTTCTAGCTGCGTTAGACGCACCTACTGTTGGGATTACGTTAGCTTGTGTAATACCTGCTTCGACGTCACGTTTCAGCTCTTTGCTATTTTTTGCGAGGCTATATGCTAACTGAGTGCTGCGTCCTGCTGCATCTACTGCATCATCTGTACCAGTAATGATAAAGTTTTTTGCATAGATTTGCGTATAGTTGTGAAGCTCTTGTGAAGCACTTTGTGCCTGAGCCGAGTAGTCGTCTCCTTCTACTTGATGGTTAGATGCACTTGCTGCAGCTAAAGAGTCTGTAAGCCATTTGTATTGAGTATTTGATGCCTTACCTTTACCCATGCTAGAGAACATAGGAGTATCAGTTGGGCTGATATTATAAATTATATCAGATAACTGTTCTCTTATCCCCTTCATATCATAGGTATCGAAAGTATTTCCTGGCTGTGCCATGATAATTTTCTCCTAAAGTTGTTGGGCTTCTGTCCATGCTAGGAAAGCATCTTTTGTTTTCCTATCGTTCCCCTTAGTGGGAGTTTTACTTTGAGAAGCCATTGCTTTTTGAATCGCAGACGAACCTTCAGAAGATGTTGTAGTTTGTGAACCAGAAGTTGTTACCTTGGGAACTCGTTTAACTTTTTTTCCATCTAGTTTTGCTTTTTTTAAATTATCTAATTGCATTGCGTTGTACGCTACCAAAACTGTTCTATGATCTGTTAAATTTTGTAATTCCGTATCGGTAAATCCCTGTGATACTAAAAAGTTTTTAATATCATTTTGAACTTTAGGAGCTTTATTAGGGTCGCCAAGAACAGGTAACTTTTCAATCAACTTTTCTTGTTCTTGTTTAAGAACAGTATTTAATTTCTGTTGATATTGTGCTTGTTGTTCTTGTTTTTCGCTTTCTAATTGTGCTCGTAAATTATTCTGATGTTCACGTTCTTTTGTAATTCTAGCTTGTGCCTTAACATATTCCGTTGGGTCTTCTTCATAGAGCTTTTCCAAATCGGCTTCGGACATACTAGGTTTATCAAAATTACTAACAACTTCTTCAAGTCGTTGAACGTATTCGGATTTTTTTTGATTAGCCACGTTCATTTCATCTAAAATTTTTTGACGTTCTACCTCTAGGGTTTTACGTTCTTCACTTAGCTTAGATGTTTTTTGTCGGTAATCAGAATCTTTAGCATAACCACTTTGTAATTCCTCTAAAGTAACTTTAATTGTCTCGCCATTAACTTTGACTTCAAAAAGTTGCTCGTCAGTTTCCGTTGTGGTGTCCTCAGACACTAATTCCAAATCGTCAGGGGTTAATTCCTGCGTTTCACTTTCAACTTTAGTAGATTGCTCTACAGGTGTCTCTGGTGTTATGTCCTCATTCCCTGTGGCTGGGTCTTCTTGCGAAGCACCCAAAAGGTTGATGATTTCATTTTCTGCTGTTTGCTGTGATAGCTCAACAGATTCCTTTACAGGTTGATCTGCCATATAGTCTCCTTAATTTTTAATTAAAAATTTTTGTTTTTTGTATGTCGGTCAAAGACTTATTCGCCAATTTTCCTGTCTCCATGACAGATGTAATTTCGTTGATAAGTGATTCCAACATTTTACGCATGAGAAATATTTTTTCTCTTGCTTCGGTATCTCGAAGAGGAGATGCTAACCATTCTTGGTTTAATCTTTCTTCGATTTTTTTTACTGCATCAGTAAAAATTTCGTCTTCTAGTATTCTCTTTGCTTGATTACCTAGATTAATTTCTTTTGACATATTTTATACACCTGAACTATCATCAGTATAATCGTCTGCGTCTCCGTAAGTTGTATTTCCTTGATAAAGATTACTGCTACTTGAATATGGAACAAATATATTATTATTATTGTTATTATTATTATCTACTTGTGAAGTTCCATCATTACCACCTGTATTATATTTAGGTTCGTAATCTTTCTTTTTCTTAATTTCTTTTTTAGGTTTATCAATAGTATTAATATTATTAATTGCAGTTATAATTTCATTACCTTGATTTTGTGAAAAATCTCCACGTTTTATTAAAGCTTTAATAGTATCTTTGTATTTACTTGTTAAAAATTTATCTGGTACTGTTGAAATATTTCCACTTTTTGAAGCTGCCATTATTGTATCAACTGCATCTTGCAAAGAACCAAAAGCTTGTCCTTGCCCATAATGATTTATAAATTTTCCTTTAGAATTATAATAACCACCAGAGTTTGTATGATATTGAACTGTGTTAGCTTCTTTATCTGCACCTACACCAGTAGGAGCATATTGATTAATTAATGCTCTGACACTTTTTTGTGTACCTGGAATACGAAGGTTTGTTTGACTCCCCATATTACCTAATTTATCATTGTAAAAATTTGCTTTAGATAATGCTTGTTTATAACTAGGAGAAAAACTAGCAAAGGAAGGGCTATCAACACCTCGTCCTAAAAACATATTTTTCTTTTGCAAAGCATTTGTAAATTGTTCGTATTGTCTATCGTTTGCCATTTGAATAGGACCAGATGCCATGTTTGCTACAAAACCTAAAACACCAGGAGGAAGAGTTTGATCGCTAAATTGTTGTGGTCCTAATAAGGTTCCATCTTCACCAATGTAACCTTTTCTTAAACCAAAATCCATTATTTCCTTTTCTGACATATCGGTTAAAGGAACATTAGAAAGATTTAAAACTTCAGGAGAGTTGTCTCTTATATCTCCATATCGCTGTGTTGATATTCTGTCAAAACTGTTATTATTATTAGTAGTTTGATTTCCATAATCTATATCAACTTCTGTATCTTCTTCACTACTAGGTACTTGACCTTCTACTTGAGGAACTACTTCGTATTGTGAAAAGTTTTGTTGAGGGTTAGGTTTAGCTTTGTATGGAAATTGATTAAACGTACTAAAATTAGGGTCATATTGTGCAATTTGAGACTCTGTTAAACCTTGTGATAATAAATTATTATACGTTGGAAGAGTATAATTATATCCATATAAACCTGTACCCCCTTGGTTAATGCCTAATAAGTTTTGTAAATATGGATTTTGTGCCATTAGTTTCCTCGTTGTTTAATAAAATCACTTTCAATCTCTGCAGCTTTACGTAATTCTTCTGAATCTATTTTTTCTGCTTCAATTTTAAGTTTAGTTTCTAACTCTAATACTTTTTTCTGCATGTCGTACATCATCTCTTCACGTTTTTGTTGTAACGTTGCCATTGTTTTTTCTTTTTCTAATTTTAATTCTTCCATTGCAGCCATAAGAAGAGGATTTTCTTTCATAGGGTCTGGTGGAGGTGGAGGAGGAACTGTTGCAGGGTCAAGGAAGAAAGGTTCTGCAGAACTGAAACCAGAATTAACAACTAACTTTTCTAACGTGTTATATATTTTATTTTCATCTACTAATCTTCCAAAGCCACCTTCTTTAACAAGCATTTGTTGTATTTGTAAAATTTGTGAAAGTAAATTTACTCTGTGATCTGTATTACCTGTACCTAAACCAACATGTATAGAAACGTCCATATCTTTATCAGCCCAATCTTGAGGATTCATTTCTACAAATTGATTACGTAATCGTATTATACGTGGTTGATCTTGATACTTAGTAGCAAGTTGCATAATACATCTAAATAAATCTTTTACTCCTGTCTCTGCAAATATTCTCGCTATTAATTCTATACGTTGCGTACTCGCATTTACTAACGCATTAACTGATGTAGCTGTTGTATGTGATTTTTGTATTGTGTTAGGGTCTGCTCCCATTTGTGAACGTGATATACCTGTTCTAGCTTCTTTTAATTGATCTATTTTTTCTAACATTGCTAGACCTTCATTTAAGAAAGAAGGAGTAACTAATGGGGTTACTGCACCTGGTCCTTTAGTTCTTACAATACCACCAGGACGTGAAGTAATAAGATCATCAAGTTGAACTTGACCATCAATAACTAAATGTCTTGCGTTGTTTTGCAAATACATATTGTCCATTGTTTGACGTAGGACAGTTGATTTCATTAATTGTAAATCCATCACTAAGTCTGCAACACTCATTCCATAGAAAAGATGTGGCATAGGGATTGGAGTTACCATAGAAAAAGGAAGATAATCTATTTCTTCATTATCAAGGATAACACTTTCATTACCCCCCATTGTAATTTTTCGTAATGTTGGTTTACCTTTTTTCTCATAATCAATTTTTGTATAACATTCTACAATGCGAACATAGTCAGTTGATTTATCAATACTTTGATATTCTGTTTCAGGAGATTCTGTTTGATACAATTCTCTTTCTGTATGTTCTTGATTATACATACCATCAGAATAACTAGGAAGTTTATCAACAAGTTTTTTATCAAAACCCATAGCAATAACTTCAGCTCTTGTTTTAATAACTCTCTGTCCAACAAATT
>Ga0070747_1000757_pt1 | contig 15690 bp, 19 predicted proteins | sample VirMetDEL_Mar_31_FD_77321 | JGI IMG/M metagenome (GOLD analysis project Ga0070747, IMG submission 77321) | Aqueous microbial communities from the Delaware River and Bay under freshwater to marine salinity gradient to study organic matter... | ecosystem: Environmental > Aquatic > Marine > Coastal... | reverse complement strand
TCCAAGCCTTCGGAGCTGATCCAGATCCGTGGTCACGATGGTCTTACGCTGAATGCACGCCGAGCCATCACGCTTCTCTGGCACAACGCACACCGCCAAGGCATTGAACCAAACAAGGACTATACCATCGAGATCGATCAGTTGGTTCCTGTACGGCACAAAGGCTATGAGATGGTCGAAGAAGCTATTGAGGCTCTAATGACCACGCTCATTATTGTCCCCCTCCCTGACGGCGGTACGCGCCGTGTGCAGGTCCTTGGAGGCAACGACCTTACCGACAAGCGTCGTCGAGCCGGAACCATGACATACAGCTTTGACAAGCGTCTGGTAGAGGTTCTCCGAGACAGTGCCATCTGGGGCAAGATCTCTCTGCCTGAGCTCATGGCTTTTTCATTCAAATACTCGATCAGTCTTTACGAGCACCTCTCTCAGTGGATCGGTCTCTCCCAGATGCACGGAAAGACCTTCACTCTTGAAGAATTTCGACATGTCCTTGGCGTGACCGAAGGCAAATATAAGCAATTCGGGCAGTTGAACCAGCAAGTCCTCAAACCGGTCATTGCCGAGCTCAATGCATTGGCCCCGTTCAACGTCAGTGTGCAGCCCATCAAAACAGGCAAGTCAGTTACTCACATTCGTCTTTCTTGGTGGGACAAAACAATTGAAGAGCGCAAAGAAGCGTTCACCGAGGTCAATCGATCCAAGGTTGGGCGCCGTGCCAGGATACAGGATAAGGTCGAGTACGTCCTTCCCCCTTCGCCCTCCTCACATCGGCTGACAAAAGCATTCCGCAAGTCTGTTGATGATCCTCTCATTGAAGACTAGCCCGAAAATCTTACACTTACGCCCCGAATTTCTTATGTTATTCCCCAAATAACATACCGGAGTCCCCAAACTTCTTACACTTTGCTTTGTAAGTGTTTGTTTTTTAAAGTTGATTCTGTCCTAGAATCCTTGAACTAAGAACAAATTTCGAATCCCCGTATCTCTTATATTTAAGCTCTGCCCTACAGGCGCCTAAAGTTTATCCTTGTCACGTCAGACAACGATAGACTATGCGTAGAAAAACACACCGCACCACACCACACCTTTCTTCCTCCCGAAGATCGTGGTGTTCTGGGCGAGCCTAGAAACCCACGTTCCTGGCTCGCCCATCGATTAAGATTGAGGTTCGCTGCGAAGATAATGAGACATCATCACGTTCACCATGTCTCCATTCGTCCGGCGCTCTCTTGCACAGAGTTGACGAAACTTTTCGTAATCTGCTTCAAGCATACGAATAGACATTTGCACCGTGGGGTTAGCGTCTCTCCTGCCCCAGCGTCTGCTTCGCGCTTCTACAAGCTCCGGGTTCTTTTCAACTTCTTCTGCCAGTCCTTCAAAATTGAGTTCTTTAGCCATGATAGTCTCCAGTTATAGTTTTCTGGGCTTCACGGCTTGGAACGCCTCCTACCCAGTTGAGAAGCTCACGCACTTCCTCGGCAAAAAGGTCTGCGTTCGCCATTGCTTTTTCGACACCGTTCACTTCTCCCCTGTCCAGATCGTGCAGTGTGCCTCCAAAATTGTGCAAAGAAGAATACGCAGTGCGATTATGAAGCTCGATGCTGAACGCACCTACCTTCTCCCGCACTTGCGCATTCAAAGATTTTGCCAACCGCGATTTGACCGCGGCTTGCGTACGCGCAAACAGAATCCTTACAGGGATTTCTCTGCGCATCGCACGAGACTCCAGCTTCACTTGAGCCAATGTCTCAATCGCACCTTCGGCATCCGGATGTTCGTCTCCCATGGGAATGATCACCAGATCACTCTCACCCATGGCAAACGCATTCAGCCGGGTTGCCGCACCTTCAAGATCCAGAATAACGTATTGAGATTCCCGCTCAGCGCTCGCGATCGTATCGTGAATCTCGCGCTCACTTATGCAGGTTCTCACCTGAAGTTCTTTTGGCAATGGTGCTTTTTTGGCCCACGCGTTCAAGCGTTGGGCAGGGTCAGCATCAATGATGCAAACCCGACTTCTTTGAGCCAACGTGACTGCAAGCACGATAGCAGAAGTCGTCTTTCCTGCACCCCCTTTCGAAGATGCAAATGTGATCGTCGTCATAGGCTGACTCCAGTTTCCCAATTAAAGTCGCCTGATCAGCATACACACAGTTTGATGCAGAGGAATACCAAATTGCATCAAACCGCCCCAAAGCGGGCATTAATCGACATTTCGTGTCAACAATCCCGCTTAAAAACACATAAATGTCTACAATATCGAAACAAAGAGGCTTCTAACGTATGACCCTCTTTGCACAAAACTGCTCAAACTACGCCGCAATGCTGAAACTTGCTCACGCAAAAGCAGCTGAGCACAACACCCCTCTCAAGCAAATTCAAAGAGAAGGTAAGCTCAACCACGCGCTCATGCATGTCCGGCAGCAAGTCATACAGAAGATCCATTCCACAGGAAAATTCAAGCGCCAGGAAATCGCCGACTTCTTTGGATTATCCATCTGCACAATCACGGCTTCGCTTTCTGAAGATCAGAAAATCAAGCCTCGCCCGTTTACCCAACATGAAGACGATCTCATCACATCCATGTACCAGTTTGGTAAATCAATTCCCCAGATTCAAAAGCAGATTGCTTCAAGATCCGCTTCATCCATTCGCCGCCGTCTTGCGCATTTGCGCAAAGACAATCCCAACATTTCCCGAGACCACCAGCCTTCTTATCAAGGCGACGTTCCATCTTTGATGATGCGGCTGGCTCGTTTGGAAAACTCCCGCATGCGCAGCAACATGTAACCTCAGTTTTTGTTTTTTGGGGCTGTAGCGCTGTCCCCTAAACACAGAAAGATTTTCCCATGTCTACACCCAACGCCGACCAAAAAGCCGCTGCTGATGCATTTCTCGACTTCATGCTGTCGGATGCAAAATATGCCGCAATCACCGGTCCCGCTGGGACAGGTAAAACCTACCTGATGAACTATCTCTCGAACCACGGTTTGAAGATGTATGAAGATGCCTACATTCTCATGGATGAAAAGGCTGTGGATTATCAGGTCGATTTTGCAGCTACGACCAACAAAGCAGCCGAAGTGCTCAGTACTTCTCTCGGAAGAACTGTGGGTACAATTCACTCCCACCTTGGACTCAAGATCAAACCCAACTTTCGTACAGGCAAGACAGATCTGATCAAGGGCAACAATTTCCACGTGCGGTATAACCGCGTTACGTTCATCGACGAAGCTTCCACAATTGACCGAGCATTGCTTGCGTTCATCGACGAGGCTTTCGAAGATTCCAAGATCATTTTTGTCGGTGATCATGCACAAATGGCGCCTGTCAACGAAGACGTCTCTCCTTGTTTCAGTATCGTTGAACCAAAAAATCTCTACAACCTCACAACGCCTGTACGCAACGCTGAGACCCCTGCCCTCATGGCTCTGTGTCAGCAGCTCCGTGAAACAGTAGAGACCGGCATCTTCAAGCCTGTGGAGCCAGTGGAAGGGATCATCGAGTATCTTTCTCCTGAGCTTATGCAGCAAGGCCTCAACATTATCTTTGCTGATGCTGACCCTTCCTGCCGCGTCCTCAATTACACCAACGAGCGTGTACGGGACTACAATACCCACATCCGCGAAGATGTGCGCGAGCTCCCCGATCATCTTACTGTTGGGGAAGCTGTCGTTGTTGGACAGGCATACGCTTACGGAAAACTCACTTTCTCCGTCGAGCAGCAACTCACCATTTCCTATGTTGGTGACGAGACTGAAATGTACTTTCCCTATATCGACGGCCCTATCAAAGCACGCCGGGTAGGCTTCGGAGACCAAGGTGAACCAGAGCCTGATAGTTCTTTTTTTGGGGCTTACGTCTGCACCCAACCTGCCGCTTTCAAGTTCTATCTTGATGAACTCAAGCGCAAAAAAGACTGGCACAGTTTCTACGATCTCAAGGACCGCTTCCTTGATATTCGGGATAAAGCTGCCTGCACAGTCTACAAGTCGCAGGGCTCAACCTACGACTTTCTCTTCATCGACATCGGCAACATCGGTACATCCTTCGACGCCCAGCAGGTAGCGCGCATGCTCTACGTTGCTGTCTCCCGAGCCAAGTACCGTGTGTATTTCTACGGGGAACTCCCGAGCCGGTATCACAATTCACAAGGAGTACCGCTATGGAACCCAGAGAATGGGCTGAACGCATTGCAGCAAAACTCCTCGAGTACGACCGAGGCCGCCTAAAGGAAACCAAAGACACCCTCATCCTGAACCATGCAAAGATGACCGGCTGTCACACAGGTTTTCTTTATGGCGGAAAATTCCATTCAAACTATCCGCCTGAGAAACACTTCACGCTCAACAAGATGGTTCTCCATCCAACGCTTCACGAAGAAGCCGGGCGGTATATGGACGCTGTCAAACTCGCAGATCGTGAAGAAATGCAGATCAAGCAGGGAATCTACTCTCTGCTTGATGGCTGCACCTCCATGCATGATTTGCGGGATACCCTGCCTGAAGCTCTTGTGTCTCTCTTCCTAGAGCTCAGCAGCTTGGATCGCACACGGCCAGAAGCTTACACGATCCTCAGCAATCCCATCAAAATGCACAGCTGGCGCGTCATCTCCGATGTCATCTTTACGCGCTTTGCCAGCGAACTCATCTCTTAAGGAGCAGACATGCGCTATCAGACATTTGTTGAACATCTTCCTCAACAATTTCCTGTTGCTCTTTTGGCTCCCAAACTGGAAGTCGACGGGATCACACGAGAGTATCTGGATCCCCACACATTGGATCCAAACGATCTCATTGCGTATCAACTTCACATCACCGGCAAAACCACTCCGGCCGTAGAACAGAAAGGCTTTCTCGACGATCTTCTTCCTGTCCTTCAAGATATGGGCAGCGAATACATTCTTGTCACCGACTCTGCCTACTTCAAGACGCTCACCGGTGTAAACAAAGCAGAGCCCTACCTGGGCTACGTTCTCCCCAACACATACCCTGTGTCTATGGCCAACCAGTTCAATGTGATCTTTGTCCCCAATTATCGTCAAGTCTTCTACGACCCCCAACGAACCAAGGACAAGATCACGCAGGCTCTTGATGCGCTCTTCTCTCATCGCAACGACCATTATCAGGAACCCGGCAACTCGATCATTCACTTCGAAGCCTACCCTGACACGCTCACAGAAATTGCTGCGTGGCTCCAGAAGCTTATGGCCTACCCAGCACTCACGGCAGACATCGAAGCCTTCTCCTTGCGCCACTACGACGCGGGCATCGGCAGCATCTCTTTCGCCTGGAACCAACATGAAGGCATCGCCTTCGCTGTAGATCTTGGAACCGATCCTGTTGCTATCCGGCGCATGCTCCTCAAATTCTTCAAGGAGTACAAAGGCAACATCAAATGGCACAACGGCAGCTATGACCTGACCGTGCTCGTCTATCAGCTCTTCATGAATCACTTGCTTGATTATGAAGGTCTTCTCGAAGGCCTCAGTATCATGCTTGACCGTGACTGGGATGACACCAAGCTAGTCGCTTACTTCGCCACCAACTCATGCGCAGGCAACAAGCTGAGCCTCAAAGATCTGGCTCAGGAATACGCGGGCAACTATGCCCAAAGCGACATTGACGATATCACCAAGATCCCTTTGCCAGAACTGCTTGGTACAACCTCGTGGACTCCCTTTCCACTTGGTACGTCTGGAACAAGCACTGGGACACGCTCGTCGCTGACGATCAGCTTGATCCATACAGAGGGCTGTTCATGCCTGCTGTCACTGACATCGTTCAGATGCAGCTTACTGGCATGCCTGTCGATCGAACCAAGGTTGCTGTGGCCCGGGAGACACTCGAAGAAGCTTTGGCTGATGCGGTTCGCCGTATTCAGAACAAGCCCATCGTCAAAGCTTTCACCTACGAGATGGACATGGAGCACGTTGCTACACGCAACGCCGCACTCAAAACAAAGCAGATCAAGATGGGCGACGAGCCCCAGGAGTTCAATCCAAACTCTGGGCCGCAACTCATCCGGCTGCTTTACGAAGAGATCGGGCTCCCTGTCATAGAGCGCACAGATACCAAGCTTCCTGCCACCGGCGGGAATGTGCTCGAAAAACTCAAAGTAGAGACAGAAGAACTTGAGGTCCTTGATCTTCTCGATGCTCTCATCGATTTCAAGAAAGTAGACAAGATCCTCAACTCTTTCATTCCTGCTCTCGAAGGGTCCGTTCAGGGCCCTGATGGATGGTATTATTTGTTTGGTTCCTTCAACCTTGGTGGAACCATTTCTGGGCGCCTGTCCTCAAGCAAACCAAACCTCCAGAACCTCCCCGCCAACTCCAAATTCGGGAAGGTCATCAAAGACTGTTTTGTCGGTCCTGACGGACAACTGTTCATCGGCCTCGACTTTGCTTCTCTCGAAGATCGCATCTCTGCTCTCACGACACGGGATCCAAACAAGCTGGCCGTTTATACGGACGGTTTCGACGGTCACTGTCTCCGGGCTCAAAGCTACTTTGCCGAAGAGATGCCTGACATCGAAAGAGCTCTTGAAGGTGCGCGCTGCTACGAAGCAACCATTAACGGGAAACAGGTCTTTTTCCATGAACACGAAACCATCACTTACCTCGGTCAGATTATGACCGGCGGTGAGCTGTGGGATCGTCTCTCCAACGTGCAGACAGCGGCATAGCCGCTGCTGCACTCTGAATTAAGGAGCCAACGATGCTGACCATCACTGACATGATCGATCAGATCAAAGAGACTTCGGTCTCTGACCATGACGTGGCTCGAATCAATTCTGTCGCTGCGCTGTATCCAAAACAGCGCCAGACTTCCAAAACACCGACTTTTGCGCTCACTTATCAGGGCACATTCGTTACGCTTATGGTCAAGTGCGGATTTAGCAAAGAGCTGGCTACCCAGATCTATGACAGATTTCATGCGCTTTACGCAGTCTCTGATGATTGGGTCAACGCCAAGCTCGCTGAAGCGTCAAAGACAGGCTACATCACGGCTGCATTCGGTCTCCGAGTGCGCACCCCCCTGCTTAAGCAGGTTGTCATGGGTACGCGGGCAACGCCTTATGAGGCGGCCGCTGAAGGCCGTAGCGCAGGCAATGCATTGGGTCAGTCCTACTGCCTCCTCAACACTCGGGCTCTCACTGAGTTTATGCACAAAGTCAGGGCTCATCCCGAGTACCGGACGCTCATTCGACCTGTCGCACAGGTCCACGATGCAACCTATTTGCTCGTGCCAGACGACATCGACGTCGTGCGTTGGGTCAATGAAAATCTTGTCGAAGCTGTGGAGTGGCAAGACGATCCTGCCATCGCCCACGATCTCGTCAAGTTAGGCGGAGAGCTTTCCGTCTTTTACCCGTCTTGGGCTTACGAGGCTGTCCTAGCCAACGGAGCCAGTGAAGACGATATCCGCGATACCATCGCCGATCACCTCACCAAGCTGCATGCCAAAGGCATCGCCGCGTAACAAAGGATTCCCAATGGATACCCCAACACCCGTATCCCCCATGGAAGCAGAAGCAGATCAGAGCTACTTCTTCTTGGCGGCTTCAAGCGTCACGTATAAACGTGGCGCCAGCACTACAGTTCACACCGTCAATTCTATGGTGGAGCTCCCTTCCCCCCAGATCCGGCGCCGTGAGCTTGATGCAATCACGCAGTCTGCCCATCGCCGCACATGCGAGGATCTCAAGATCCCCGCCAATCATGTGAAATTTGTCACCATCCTTAACATCCAATTGCTGAGCATTTGCACAGCTGAAGAGTTTCAAGGAACGCCACTTCCAAACATGGCGGAACCAGAAGGAATGCAGTGATGGACTACGTCCAAGAAATCCCCCACGCTGCCGTCTGGCTACGCAAATCCGGCGTCTACCGGCAAGCAAAACTGTTTGCTCGTGGTGATACTTTATTCGCCGATCAAGGCAGCGGTTTTATTCGTTTGCACGCAGGCGGAGCCACCTCACTTCCCGCTTCGTCTTGGCTCGATATTGACCCTGGCCCAGACCACACATTGGCTAATGGTGATCTCAAAGCACCTGAACTGCAGCCAATTAAAAAGCGTGTAAGACGCGCAGCTTAAGCTCTCTGATAGTCCCCGACATTTCTTTTTTCTGGTCAAAACCCGTGTCGGGGATTATCAAATCACACCACACCCAATCACGTCAAACTGGAGCAACCTCTCATGAACTTGACAAATTATGGCGAAATCAGCCTTCCTTTGGCCGTTTGGCTTGCTGCTGATGGGTATGATTTTCATCCTGGCCAAACACGCGCCATCTCTGCCACGTCCCTCTTGAAGCCTGTTCGTCAGATTTTGCTCAAAGAGCAGTTGACCGAAGAGACAATGATCCAGCCGGACGTCTCCGACTTCATTGCTTCCCGTCTCGGCCACACCATTCACGACGGCATTGAGAAGGCTTGGACGCACAACTACGCGTCTTCAATGCGCAAGCTGGGATACCCACAAAACATCATTGACAGAGTCCGCATCAATCCCACGCAAGTCGAGCCAGAGGTCATTCCAGTTTATCTTGAGCAACGCGCTTCCAAAGATCTGACTGGCTACAAAATTTCTGGCAAGTTTGATCTTGTCATTGACGGAGAGCTGCACGACTTCAAATCCACCTCAGCCTACTCTGTCAAAAGCACAGACAAGCACGAAGATTATGCGCTCCAAGGTTCGATCTATCGTTGGCTCAACCCCGACAAGATCACCGAAGACCACATGTACATCCACTTCATCTTCACCGACTGGCAGAAAGCTCTGTCCAAGTCCTCACCGACTTACCCGAAGTCCCGTCTTCAATCGATGCGCATTCCCCTCATGTCTGTCGCAGAGATCGAACAGTGGATGCTGAACAAGATCCGCGTTCTCGAAGAGCATGCCGATCTAGATGAGCCAGACATTCCCTTTTGCACAGACGTGGAACTGTGGCGCTCTGCTCCCGTCTGGAAATACTATTCCGATCCCGCCAAAGCCGGAAAGCCCGGCTCTCGCGCCACCAAGAATTTCGACAATCCTCAAGATGCAGCAGCTCATCGAGCCAAGGCAGGAAAGGGGGTTGTTCTTGAAATCCCCGGCCAAGTGAAAGCATGCGGGTACTGCCCTGCTTTCCCCATCTGCACTCAAAAGGATCTCTATGATCATGGATAACATCAACACGTTTCAACATCACCCCACCGTGGAAGACATCTCCGAGGTTCTTTGCGCCCGTACCGAGCGGGATGCACGTCCCTTCTTCCGCATCCTTACCCTCTATTACATGGGCATCGCTGCGAGCTGTATGCGTGCCAAAGTAGACAGCCCGGTCTACGGGGAAATCCCCGTCAACAACTATGTCATCGCCTTGGCCACCTCTGGTTTCGGTAAAGGCAAATCCACTGGTTTCATGGAGAATGAGATCATGTGCGATTTCCGCAACAGCTTCCGCGATTATCTGCTTCCCACTGAAATTGAGGGCCGTGTCAACGAATTGGCTTCTAAATTTGCAGCCCTCAAAGGCTCCAATGAAGACAAGGAAAAAGCTTCTCTCGAAAAAGAAGTCATCACTCTTGGCGAGTTCCCTTTTGTCTTTGACGGTGGCTCCGAGTCCGCAATCAAGCAGGTGCGCCAGCTCCTGCTGATGGCGGGCTGTGGCGCACTCAATCTCCAGATCGACGAGATTGGTCTCAACCTCGAAAAGATCGGTACGCAAGAGAGTATGGCCACATACCTCGAGCTCTACGATCTGGGTATGATCAAGAACAAACTGCTCAAAAATACTTCTGACAACAAGCGAACCAAGGAGATCGAGGGCAAGACTCCTGCCAACATGCTCCTTTTTGGTACTCCCACCAAGCTGCTCGACAGTGGCCCTCTCGAGAAGCGTTTCACTTCCATGCTCGAAACCGGCTATGCCCGCCGGTCGCTCTTTGCGTGGACTGACGTCTCCATCACAGACGTCGACGAGCGCACAGTTGACGAGATCTACGATCAAGCCACCAACCCTGTAAACCAGCAAGCCACAAACAAGTGGCGCAATCACTTCGCGCACCTGGCTGATCCAATGAAGCTGAACTGGACAATCTCCAGTCCGGAAGCAACGGACAAGCTGTTGATCGCCTACAAGATCGACTGCATGGCCCGGGCACGTCACCTTTCCGAGTTCGACGAGATCCGTCGTGCGGAGCTTGAGCACCGGTATTTCCGTGTGATCAAAGTCGCCGGCACATATGCCTTCGTGGATGAATCTATGGTTCTGACCGAAGACCACGTCAAAGCGGCTATCAAGCTCGTGGAAGAGTCTGGTGAGGGCTTCCAGTCCCTTCTCAACAGAGAACCACCTCATGCCAAGCTGGCGCGTTACATCGCCGGTGTAGATGCGGAGCAGACGCACGCAGAGCTCTTCAATGCCCTGCCCTTCTACAAGGCTGCGACCAAGGCCGAGCGTCAGGATCTCCTGACCATGGCCACCTCATGGGGTTACCGCCAGCATATCATTCTCAAGAAGCAGTATGTTGACGGCATCGAGCTGATCTCCGGCGAAACTCTGAAAGAAACCTCGCTCGATGCAGTCTCTCTCAGCTACTCGACAGACTACGCTTATCACTATGATGGCGGTGAGCTCGCGTTTGCTGATCTTCCAGAGCTGACCCAAGAGCCAAACCTGCACTGGTCTAACCATTCTTACACAGATGGTCACCGGTGTGAGGAAAAGATCGTTGAAGGCTTTAACCTTCTGGTCTTTGACATTGATGGGGAATCTCCCATGAATGTCGTCCATGATTTGATGGATGATCACGTCTTTATGACGCACACAACCAAGCGTCACACACCAGATGTGAACCGCTTCCGGCTCATCCTGCCAATGAACTATCAGCTCAAGTTGGATCACGACGACTATCGTGAATTCATTCGCAACATCATGGATTGGCTCCCGTTCAAAGTGGACGAAAGCGCGATCGATCGCTGCCGCAAGTGGCAGACATTCTCTCAGGGCTCCTACCACATAAATCTCGAAGGCAAGCTCTTCGACATTTTGCCCTTTGTGCCCAAGACCACACGCAACGAGCAGCGAGTCCAAGAGACCAAAGAGCTTGGTTCTCTGGACAATCTCGAGCGCTGGTTTGCTCAGCGTATCGCTGAAGGAAACCGCAACAACCAGATGATCAAGTTCGCCTTGGCTCTTGTTGATAGCGGCATGCCGTACATCGACGTCGAGCAGAAGGTGCTGGAGTTCAATGCCAAGCTTAGCAACGGCCTTGCAGTTGATGAGCTGCAGCGCACGGTGCTCGTCTCTGCTTCAAAGCACGCCGACAAGCTCGGCTTATAAATCCTCAAACGCCCGGCATTTTCTTTTGTCGGGCGTGAACCGTTTAGAAAGAAAGAGTCATTCATGACAGAAGCTATCAACGACCAGCTGGTATTCATCACCGGCGAGAGTGCGACAGGCAAAAGCGCCTCTTTGATGAACATCCGGAACCAAGATCGCTGGATGTATCTCAACTGCGAGTCCGGCAAGCGCCTCCCGTTCAAAAACAACTTTGACTCGTACACAATCACCGATCCCTATGACGTCTACAGCGCCATTGCTGCCGCCTCTGAGGGTAACGACTACGACGGTGTTATCATCGACACAGTGACCTTCCTGATGGAGATGTTCGAGAGCAAGTACATCATTGGCTCAGAGAACGGTCAGGCTGCTTGGGGGGCCTATCAGCAGTTCTTCAAGAACCTGATGCAAGTGCATGTCGCAGGTTCACCCAAGAGCTTTATCTTCCTCGGCCACACACGCACCGAATACGATGATGCCTCTTTGACTAACCGCACCGCGGTGCCCGTCAAAGGTGCCCTGAAGAACAACGGTCTCGAAGCTTATTTTTCGACTGTTGTTTCCACCAAAAAGATCGCCCTCAAAGACCTCGAAGACGGTGATCCAGAACTCCTGCACATCACACCGCAGGATGAAGCACTGGGCTTCAAGCACGTCTTCCAGACCCAGTTGACCAAGCAGACAGTTGGCGACCGCATCCGGTCTCCTATGGGCATGTTCACTCGTGAGCAGACCTTCATGGACAACGATGCGCAACTGCTGCTCGACCACTTGCAAGCTTATTACAGCTAAGCAAATTCCCTTCCCTCCTCTTTTCCTGAAAGGAAATACCTATGACCAAAATGTTTGGTAACCTCAGCACTGAGAACCTTGAAAAAGCAGAAGACGTTCTCGGCGGCGGCAACTACGATCCAATTCCGTCTGCTGTTTACGACGGCAAGATCGAGCTGGCTTATGCTGGTAAATCTGCTGGCGGTGCGCATTCTGTCACTGTCCACTTCAAGACTTCTGAAGGCAAAGAAGTTCGTGAAACGATCTATGTCACAAACAAGCAGGGCGAAAACTTCTACGCCGACAAAGAAGACAAGACCAAAAAGCGCCCGCTTCCTGGCTTCACTATGATTGATGACATTTGTCTTCTGGCAACCGGTGCAGGTCTTGCAGATCAGGACACCGAAGAAAAAGTCGTCAAGATCTGGGACAGTAACGAGCGCAAAGAAATCCCAAAACCTGTTCAGTGCCTCACTGCTCTTCATGGACAAGACATCACGCTCGCAATCTTGCGGTCTATCGAAGACAAAAACAAGAAAGACGAGTCTGGCAAATATGTCCCGACTGGCGAAACCCGTACTGTCAACGTCATCGACAAAGCGTTTCATCCCGAGACCGGCCGCACAGTGAACGAGTATCTCAACGAGGTCGCAACACCTGAATTTCACGATGCCTGGGCTGCCAAAAACACGGGTAAAGACCGTGAGCGCTTCACCAAGAACATTGGCGGTGGTGCTGGTACATCCGGTGTAGGTCGCCCTGGCGGCGCTCCTGACGAAGCCAAAAAGAACCTCTTCGGGAAAAAGTAATTCCTGATGATGTTTATTGGCATAGACCCTGGGAAGAAGGGGGCGATAGCCCTCTTCGACCCTTCACAGCATGATCTTCAAATTGAAGACATGCCTCTCGTTCCGCGCCCAAAAGGCAAGAAAGGAGAGGACACCAACTATGCGCGCCTTGCCGAAATTCTCTGGAAACCTCCTGGAACCAGAGTCTTCGCGCTCATCGAAGATGTCTGGTCCATGCCCAAAGAAGGTGTGAGTTCTGCTCATGCTTTTGGCCGCAACAACGGAGCTTTGCTCATGGGTCTCGCTGCAGGAAAAATCCCTCATTCTTTGATCACGCCAGCCAAGTGGAAAAAGCATTTCGGTTTGAATCGTGACAAGGGAGCCAGCCGGTCTCTGGCCATGCAACGCTTTCCTGATCAAGCTGATTTGTTTTTGCGAGTCAAAGATGACGGCCGTGCAGAAGCAGCTTTAATAGCCCTTTACGCTTTTGAAATGAAAGGAAACTTTGGCAATGCCGCATAAATGGGAAGAAGATCTGGAAAAAGTTAAAACAGCTCTTGAGCAAGCTTACCCCCAGGAACTGACCAAAGCCAAACTGGCGCAAAACACCGGTCGGCCAATGAACTCTATGAGCACTGCAATCAATCGCTTGCTTGGGCATGAGCAGATCACAAAGCGTCAAGATGGCAATTTAGGGACTTACTATTCACGAAAACCACTGCAAAAAGGAAAATTCCCATGCAAATCAGCCTAAACCAAGACGAGATCACTGAAGCTGTCACCAAGCAGGTGCTCGGCATGATCTCTCTCAAATCCAACCAAAAAGTCACTGTCGACTTCACAGCTGGCCGTGGCAGCAACGGTCTGACCGCCAACATTGAAATTGCTTCTGCAGGTCTCACTTCCAAACCAACTGCTGTCACTCGCTCTGTTCCTGTCGCTGTTGAAACACAGCCAGAACCTGAACCAAAAGGCGATGCCGGCGAGGCAGAAGAAAGCAACCTTCCAAGCCCCGAGCCTGAGACAAAAGCTGAGGCTCCTGCGCCAAAAGACATTTTTGGCAAAAAGAATACTTCCGCTGAGGCGCCGGAAAAAACTGACGAAGCTACACCTTCAGAAGAGTCAAATCACTCCGACACAGAAGAAGCTTCAGCTCCCAAATCCATCTTCTCCAAGAAGAAGGCTAGCTGACGCTTCTAAGCGCTGCACTTCGAATACCGTCTCCTGCTTTGGGTGGGAGACGGTTTACGTACTGAACCACGAGGTCACTATGCTCGATACCGAATTGATGACACCTCCGCCTCCCACACCTTTCGAAGTTTTGAAAGTGTTGACCGAGGTCTACGGTCCCCCACCCAACCCCGACAATCCATTTCAAGACACCAAAAAAGAAGCGCTTGTTACCTTGGCAACACAGATGCTTTTTCAAGCGCATGAAGGCAAAGATCCAATTGCCCAGCTTGCCCAGCTCTGGCTGTCTCACCAGCTTCAACCATGTCCTTCAGAAAATGAAGCGCACTCCCGCTTCACTACTGCAACTGCGCTCTGCAGAGAGATCCAACAAGACCTCGAACTCGCTTACGAGAACGCGCAATGATGGTCTTTATTGTCATCGTTGTCGTGCTTGTCATTCTCGTGCAAGCTATCGCCGCCGGCCTCTATGTAGCCGCGCACCTTTTCTGGACTGCATTGCTCGTTGCAGCAATCGTCTTCATGATAATGATTTTCAGGTCAGATAGTGAAGAAGACGAGTGAGGCCCCTTAGAAATAAGGGACCTCACTGGTTCAGAAAGTTCAAGTGGGAAACTGAAAACTGCCTCTGATACCCTCAGTGTAGCTCGGACGTTTCCCACTTGAAACTCACACCACCAAGGGAAATTCCCTATCGCGCGATGTTGAACCAAGGATTGAGTGTCCAGGCATTCAGCCCCATCTCTGGGCCAACCGAGAAGCCAAGAGAGCCATCTGCGTATTTGCCTGCCAGCGATCCTGATGCCACGCTGTCAATGCCTGCGGCCGGTCCTACCTGCCCCATCAGAACGAGCGACGACAATGGCCGTTCACGCATCATATTCCCCATGACCTTCATGATCCGCAAAGCATAGTTCATGAACCACAAAGTCCCCATGCTTTCCAGATAATCCCTGCCTCGTCCAGGCAGCCGGTTATACTGAACAAACTCTTCCATGATGATGTCCAGCACTTCGCGCTGGTCTTTTCCTTGAGACATCAAATGGTCATACAACACCGCTTTTGCGACAAAGTCCCCATACTGAACCATCCGGTTTAGGCCTTTGAACAGCGCTGTGTCTTTTGTAATCAGCAGGTTTCGCGCTACAGTGCCCGCTGTCTCCGGCAGCTTGTCGACAGCTTTTTCCATGTAATCCATGATCCGGCCTTCGCGGATTGCCACATCGGCTTCCGTGAGATCCTCCGAGATTGTGGAAAACTCGCCAGCCTCAATCAAAGGTGCGATCGACATGCGCTTGTTTGCCGCTTCCAAAGCCGCAATCCGCGCTTCGATTTTTGCAGTCTGGCTTTTGTTTTGCACATTGGCAGCATACTCGATCTGCAGCTTACCAATCTTCTCTTTGTTGCGCACATACTCCTGGATCTCCAGGATTTTTTCACGACCGCTGGTTCCGATTTTTGTCAAAGGTACGCCGCGCAATTTCAGATGAAGCACGTTTGATGTGATGTTGGCGACGCCTACAAATGCAGACCGGACAATGATCGTTGTCTTTGCGACACCGACAGCGTCCTGCACAAACATCTCGCCCTTCTTCATCCAAGGATA
>Ga0070747_1000755_pt1 | contig 15700 bp, 22 predicted proteins | sample VirMetDEL_Mar_31_FD_77321 | JGI IMG/M metagenome (GOLD analysis project Ga0070747, IMG submission 77321) | Aqueous microbial communities from the Delaware River and Bay under freshwater to marine salinity gradient to study organic matter... | ecosystem: Environmental > Aquatic > Marine > Coastal... | reverse complement strand
TGTCTTGCAACGACAACTCCCAACGTTGTGTGAGTGGAATATCTTTACCGTCTGCGCATACTAGGAGTGCCTGATCCAACTCCCATTTTAAAGTGTCTAACATATCTCTTATTTTTTTGATTGAATTAATAACATTAGAGCATTAATTTGACCTCTATCTTGCCATCCCAAAACATCATCATGAGCATCAGGTACAAATTGCTTTGTTACAAAACCAGGAGGACCAAATACTGCTATCTCAAATGAGACAAAATCATCAGGACTTTTCAAATCCTCTTTTGGTGTTGAGTAATTAAATGAACCTGCTTGAACACTAATTTCAAATCCGTTATCGAATCTCATTGTGGCACCAATACCGCCACTAAACTTTTTTGAATTAAATACTAAATCTTTAAATACCTTCATATCTTTTAATTTTTTATCCTACTAAAATTTCCGTTACTGCATCAGCTATCCAAACATTATCTCGGCCCCAATGCTTAATAGCAATAGCTTCAAAATGTATTGCTTCACTCATCTCATTACCAGACCATATGTTTTCAATCTGACCATTACCACAATTAACTCTTAATGTATACCTCTTCATATCTCTTAATCTTTTAATATACATAAATATACCGAAAATATTGATGCGTGTCAAGCATTTTTTGAGAAAAGTTATTCACAATTTATTTGGAATACCCAACCATTTCTTTTGCTACTGCTGGCACAAAGCCTTTCTTTACGGCGTACGGATACTGCTGGTTCAACCACCAATTCTCTATTCTGTGGTCCAGACTATATATAGTCTCTTCCCATATCTCGCCAATCGTAAAGTCTTCACTATACCCATATCCATTAACAATCTTAGCCAATTCGCACAATGCATCTCTATCATCTTCGGCTTCTGCCTTATTCAAAGCCTCTTCCAGGTTCCTCTTCATCTGAGTTGCAACCTCTTCATTGTGGTCATACATTGCCGCATTCCATGGACGGGTTATTTCAATACCATACTTTACATCTAATACCTTCATATCTCTTAATCTTTTAATTTACATAAATATACCGAAAAAAAGTGCGCGTGTCAACCGAAAAGTTAACTTTTTTTGTCGGATAGTAGTAACCGCCTGAGTATCAAGGCAATTAAGTTTTTAGTATGCTTTTTAGCTAATCCTTTTCGATCGAAAGAAAAAAGGGCCGCCACAATTTGCATAGGCTTCGCACCTACCCGGGAGCATCTATAACCCTCCACCGGCGACCCTCTCTCTAAAAAAATGAGAGTAGATATTTGCAACTACCTACCCTCGCAAAAGACTTACCCTGGTACGCTCGGCCGGGAACACCCCAATCCGTTAAAGCGTGATAAGTACTTTGGTACACCCGATAGGATTCGAACCTGTGACCTACGCATTAGAAGTGCGTTGCTCTATCCAGCTGAGCTACGGGTGCATAATAGAGGGCTACCCTTATGATGAACACCCGTCGGTGCCATTTAACCAGTTGCGGCCAGACCTACGTCTAGGATTTTACTTTTTACTCCCTCAATTATATTATAAGAAATTCCCCATTACGATCCAACCGCAAATCGCCGGACAATGCCTATTAAAAATACCAAGAAACGTTTACTCGTACTATACGTCAAGCCCAAACCAAATACTTATATATACTAGACATTGTTCGATACACGTGCACGTCAAATATACGCCAAATATACACTATATATAGACACGCATACACACTAGTAATGGACGAAATATACACGAAAAATAAACGCAACGTGCTGGGTAGCGAGCGCAGCGAGCGAATAATGGACGAAATATACGCCATTTATACACAAATAATACACGAATAATACGACACAAATAGACTGCGTATACTGCATTATCATTGTTTTAGGGTACCTAAGCACCAGGTAATCCGAATAAAGAGCATTATGCTCTAGGAAACTAGGCGAGACACGGAAGGAAGGGGTTTACATTACTGTCATCCAATACTACCCACTGCCAGCCAATGCAGCCTGGGAACTATGCTTAATAATTATACTTTGAAATTCAAACCTCTTTGCCCACTCTGTGTATTATACTAGGGACACCCGGGCCTGGGGACACCATACTAATAAATTGGGTTTCTTGCTCTTCTCTGTGTATAAAGCGTATGCGTATATACATATAATACACGTTGACTCATTGCTTTGTTTGTATGCGTGTCTCTTTATTGCGTGTTTCTTCGCATTGGTTTTTCTTTTCGCTTTCATAAGCCGTGCCGTTACAACTTTACTAGTTAGTTTGAGCGCACAGTAAGAGAGGAGCAACCTTGGGCTACTCCTCACTCAAATCCTTAACAGGTTAAACCACTACTTGATACTGGGATCACTTCTGTAATTGTTTCCATCATAAGAGATGCAATTGTGCCTCCTGCTCTGTCACCACAATGCTTTTTGATGCGTTCGGTTAACATGAGTATGATGGCTGAATCTACATAGAAGCTGCCGGTAAACTTCATTGCTGTACGAACTGCTGACAGAGCTGTTCTTAGTATTGGCTTTATTAATGAAAGAAGTCCTATTTTAGTTGTAGTATAATTCTCAGACATTAAAGCTGCATAATCATCCCAACCAAGTTGAGCTCCTGGTTTCAATAGTCCCTTTTTTATTAAGTCTGACTGTGCATCATTTCGCATGCGATCTAATAGAGCAGTAGCCAATGGAGCTAAAGCATCCATTTCAGATCTAATAGGTTCACAGTATTTTTCTTTTCGGGCTGCATATCCCATTTCTCGATTTTCTTTATCTCTTGATACGTCGCCCCCGGCGGTGCTGTCATCTGCATCCCCAACTGCACCAGCTGAGTCAAGTAGTTTTTGTCCTATGTCAAGCATTGAAGTTACAATGCCTTTGATATTTCCAAGATATTTGCCAAAACCTAATCCGTTGATGTTTCCTGCCTTAGCTAAGGCTTTTTGCATATCCAACCCGCCAGATGCAGGAGCGTTAGATGCCGGAGCTGGTTGTGGTTGTTCCTCTTGTTCTAACAGATTGAGTGTTTTAAACCTTCTCATGTTTTCTTGTAATATGTTTCTTTCCATATTCATATACCTTTTTGCTATATTGTTTTAAGTTATATCAAATTTTTGTAATTCTTCAATTGAGTGTTCTCTAGCTCGTCTCTTAGGACTTCCTGAATTAACATCAGCAAAATATAATGTAGACTCTATAGGGTTACTAAACTCAGGTACACCTCTACTAATTAAAAATTTTACAGCAACTTCCGCAGCTATTTTATCGTCTAACATCTGATCAGGATTATTAACGAGATCAATACCGATTTTATTTCCATATTTTTGATAATTAGCCTTACCTGTTAATTGATTGTAACCTCTACCAACGTACTTTGAACCATCATCTTTATTATTATTACCAATTCTACCATTATATACTAAATTGAAAAACTTATCATAGTCTCTCTTTAAATTATCTAATTCTGAGTCAGACATATTTCTAGTTTTCGAAAATATTTTATTAATTCTTTTGTTAGATGTATTTTGATATGCTATTTCTTTTTTATTTATAAAGTGAGTTTCTTTACCTATCACTGCTAACATACCTACTTGAGCAACTGGGTCTGTAACACCGTTCTCAACCATAGTATCAATTAATATTTGTATACCTTTAGCTGACCTACCTGAGTAAGTATGAGTTATCTTACCATCTAATGTTGAAAAGTCCTTACTTGAATGTGTATATTTTTCTATATCTTCATCTTTTATATTAGCGGTTTTTAATTTATTATACATTAACTCTTTAGTTTTAGTATCAAAAATACCGTTTTCCTCTAAATCGTTATCTCCCTTAAATTTATTTAACGCTCTTTCTGTTTCGGGTCCGAATAACCCATCGACACCATATACCGGTAATTTATAACCTAATAAAGATAATCCAATCTGAAATGACTCAACTCCTTGTTTAAATCTCATATTTTTACGGTCACTTCTTTCAATGTCTCCTTTAATATTATTAATATTAACTAATAATTGATTACTATCAGCATCGACTAATTCCGCCTTGGCCTCTGCTTCTGTCAGATTGAGAGTTTTGAATCTTCTCATGTTCTCTTGTAGTATGTTTCTTTCCATATTCATATGCCATTTGCTATATTATATAAATATGTATTTATCTGAATAACCGATCCAATATCCAAAGCTCAACGGCTTCTGTTCTGCTTGGTTCTCTTTGTCCCCACATCAAGCTATCCGTTAATCTGTCATACCGTTTCCACAACCTGTTTCTCAACCAAAGCACATCCCATTCTTCTACAACAATGCGTTGTCTTGTAGTACGGTTAGGCAGTGAGATAAAAAAGGATACTAAGGAATAGTCTCGGAACTGATATTGAAAGGTGCAAAACCTAAATCCTAACTCTTCAGTATATCCAAGATTCATTGTTAATAATTCAAACTTGTAATTCCATCTTCGGATCTTCCAGCCTAATTTGGCTCCTAATTCGTGTATTGTTTTCATTTCTTATACCTTATTACTGCGTTACATATTCCTTTTGATTCTTCAAATCTACATTTGATAATCTCTGTATCTGATTGAGCTATGAATACCTTACAAGTTTTGTCTGGCTTTACACATATCTCAATTGTTTCTTTATCGAATCGGAATCCTTCTTCTTTGAACTTATCTTTTACTTCCGTTTCATTTAGATTTAGATAAGGTGATTGGGCTTTGAGCATTACTGAGGATACTAATAGAATGAATATGATAATGAAACGTTTCATTATAGCGTTCCCATTTTATCTTGTTCAATGACAGTTTTGTATTTTAACTCAATTTGCCGTGTTATTTCCCAAAGATCATGCAAATCGTTTCTTACTGATTCTGCTATGTTGTCATTAAACCCAAAAGGATGTGAATAACGAAATACACCGCGCGGATCTCGTTTTTCGATTATCACTATCGGAAGTCCATCATCATCCCATTCATTTATAAACTTGAATTGATATCCTTCATCGTTGGTGATTTCTCTTTGACGAGTAGCTAACCATGTCCATTGGGCTTGTGTCATCTTAATACTTCTACAAATCCAACTTTATTAATATCGTTGGATTCAACACGCATTACCAATCGATATACGAACGTTGATTCACTAACATTAGAACCCCACCACGTACCATCCCAATATTGATTGGAATCTCTTGTTTCAAATATAAGTTGACCACTGCGTGTATATACTTCTAATAAGTAATCTGAAACCCTCAATGTATCATCAAATACTGGTTTCCAATAATCATTCCTCATATCACCATCGGGAGTGAAGGCATTTGGAATATAAACATCTTGTGCGAATGCAGTTGCTCCAACAAACATTGCTGCTATTACTAATAACTTTTTCATCTTTATTTACCGGTATATCTATTTACTTCATCAATACAAATGCAATTCTTTTCTCCGTAGATGTGGCCATTAGGTGCTGATGTTCGAACCCAAATTTGTTCACCATTCTTATCTACTTTATGAGTATTACAACTCCATTGCATACAAGTTTTCTCACAAGAAGAAAACAAAACACAGGCTGTTATAAATGTAACAAACCCGATAAAACTAATTACTACCTTTTTCATATTATTTAAATTTTTCAATACATTCGCAGTTATCTGATTGGTAATATGCTGCATGATTGACAACATTAACTTCTTTGCTTCCGCATCGGTATAATTTGCAATCATCATGTTTCTCACAACCAATTAATATTACTGCTATTACTAATAACTTTTTCATAAGTCAAACCATTTATCATTATCATTTTTTTTAATTGCTCTGGCCAGATATGCAATACCTAACACAAATATAATAGCGTGTACCGCTAATCCTGCTAATATCCAAATCTCATTCATAACTCTACTCTTGTTGCTTCGTCTAACAATAACTTGGTATTCTTCCAGGTTACACACCCTACTCGTTTACCTTTACCTTCTAATGCCATATCCGTATAAAATCCTACATCCCAACTATTGGCTCGTTTGTCATAGTTGAGTTGGATTCCTCGAAAGAATCGATCTGCATCGATCACATACATTGCATTCTGTGCCGGATGATGAAATGATATGGTATCACATTTGCCTTCCTTGTTGTCGCCAATGTTCTTGGCAATGGCTGATGTCTTTCTGATAACAAGCTTCTTGTGCTCATTGCGAATTCCATTTTCAAACAAATGATCGTAGCCAGCGGCATCAACGGTTTCGCCGGATACTCCAAAATGTCGTTCTAAATATGGCAAAATGACTTGTTCACTTACACGACCAGCATTCACTGTAAGTGCCTGGCCAGACTCTACAAACCATTCAATCATTTCATCTGTGATGTGATCACTTACATAGATAGGTAATGTAATTACTCGTCCATTTTTTTGCATTCTATGCGTCATCATAACTTATTATATGAATTAATATTTACTTTTCCAAAAGGAAAGGCAACTTATGCTGCCTCTTCTAACTCTAAAAACTTGCGATTCAATGATCTTGATACTTTAGTGAGTGATGTTGGATCAATAAACTCTGCTTCTTGTCCATACATTCTACGGAATGAATCTGCTGAATAACTTTGAGAATCGCCGTCGATAAAATACCCAATGATATGAATCCCAATCTCTTTCATCTTGTTAACAACTCTGCGTGTATACTCAACTCCATCCCAATAATATGAAACCCCAGTAACACCGCCTGGCATACCATCTGAGTAATTAATAAAGATACATTCATCTCCTTTTGCATCCTTTTTGATGTCTCGGTAAATGCTTTCGAAAGCAATACCTTCTGGTGTCATTCCAAAGGTTTTCAACCAAGGGAACAATGTTTTGATCTTGCTCATTTTGTCATGAGCTGAATCATATGCATACAGCGTGGTTGATTTGGAACTATTATAGATTCCCGTCGTACCTCTCAATGAAATTTGCACTCGAATCCCGGTTGTCATTGAAGCTGCTTGTGCAACTGCTACCGCAGATTTAATTGCATTTTCAAAACGTTTGCCGCCCATTGAACCCGATGCATCAATTGAAATATGGATGAAGAAGTTCTTGAATCGATCCGTTACAATGCGATGGAATACTGAATCATTACCAAAACCTAAACTGGATACTAACCTTCTATCGATCTTACCACTTTGTAATCTTGTACTCTTCAATGATCTTTCTTCATTTCTAATTTGAAGCTTTTGACCCAATTGACGACCTAAGACGATACCTTCGGTTACTGCCTTGTGCATATCTTGATAATTTCTGAAGCCCCATTTATCTGTATTCAATGGATCTATGCCTTGTGTGAATACCTGCTCTGCAGCATATATATCAAACATTTCATCGAGTGTCATAACCACAGCCTGATTCAATTTTTTGATAACTGTGGTTTGAACTGGCACTGGAGCAGACTCACTACCTCCGGCATTTACCTCTCTTGACTCTGTGCCTGAGTTTTTCAATGTCTCAACTACACGAGCATCTTTCTTAGATAAACGACCTGTCTTTTTTGCGTCATCGTTCAAAAACTCTCGTTGCTTTTGTATTGCTTTCTCAAGTTTCCTTTGATGCACAGGACTCAAATTAGATGATGATTGTCTTGAACCACCTGCACCATCACCTTCTACTACTTCAAATTCAGCATCTTCTGGAATATCATCTCCTTGACCTGAGCCAGATGCTTCAGAATCATTTTGTTCTTGTGATTCTTCATTGCTTTGACCTGATCCTTGATTCTGTGATTCTTCTTCTGCTACTGCCTTTTTAATCAATTTGTAAATCTCACACGACACAACTAAGGCATCTTGAGTGTTTTTCAATCGATTGATATGCTTGAGAGCAACTACATTCCAAATTGATCGAAGAGCTTTCAATGCATCTAATTGTCTATTTGGATTAGTAAAGTTGATGATATGGAATAGGTAATCATCCCATGTCTCTTCACATTTCTCACCTGACTCTAATGCTTTGTCAATGACCTTATCGTTGAAGTATTTGTCATACATTGCTTCATAATACACTCGGTATCCTGGAGCTGTGGTATATACACGATAATCAATTCTTCTATCTTCAACCCAATTCAAAATGTCTTTGATGATCATGAGCTGCTCTGAAGTCATATTCATATCCGGATCACAACCTTGCATTGCAACTGCTGAATGAAATGCACTACCAATTAGATTACAATTTTTAAGAATATCGAAATCAGTGAAAGCAATATGTGAGCCTTCATGCAATGCCAACCCTACTGCAGGGTCAAAATTCTTTCCTTCTAGCTTGGTACCGATGGTAACGGTTTCTCCATCAGTGTAACTTGAATCAGTACTTTGAAAGCGTACTGGAATCTGCTTGCCGGTAACAATATTAACAAAGTTGCTAATGGCTCTCTGAGTGGATGCGAGCTTGGTATGATCGACAATCTTTCTTTTCCTTGTACCACTGTCATCCCATGAAGTGAAGTCTGTGTCAAAGTCATCATCTAACCAAAAGCTGGATCCGTAATTTGTGATTTTCTTCATATCTACTTCTTAATTATATTATAATATAAGAAAAAAGCCGTACGAATCCAACCATTATGTAAAAAAAGATAGTAAAAAAGTGCCAACATTTCTGCTGACACTTTTAAACTTAAACTTAACTTGGGGTTATCTTACATCATCGGCATACCTTGAGAAGCACTTGCATTTTCTTCTGGAATGTCTACCATCGTGCATTCTGTGAGGATGATCATACCTGCTGCTGATGCTGCATTTTCTAATGCTACACGTGATACTTTCTTGGGATCGATAATTCCAGCTTCAACAAGATTTTCCATGTTGTCTGTTCTTGCATTGTATCCAATGTTGTCCTCAACTGCTGTCATAATCTCTCGAACAATAACATCGCCTGATACTCCCGCGTTGGCTGCAATTTGCTTGATAGGCGCACTAAGCGCTCGTTTAACAATGTCGACACCTATTTGGTATTCTGGTTCAATTTGTAAATCATTTAGCACTTTGCCTGCTTTAATCAAAGCTACGCCGCCACCTACTACAATACCTTCTTCAATAGCAGCTCGTGTTGCTGACAATGCATCATCTACTCTATCCTTTTTCTCCTTCATTTCAGACTCAGTAGCAGCGCCAACATATAGTACTGCTACCCCGCCTGCAAGTTTTGCTAATCTTTCTTGAAGTTTCTCTTTATCGTAGTCAGACTTAGAATCATCAATTTGTAACTTGATCTGTCTAACACGTTCTTCGATAGCATCGCCTTCACCAGCTCCATTGATAATAGTAGTTTTATCTTTAGTAATGCTAACCTTTTCTGCTGACCCACAATCTGCAATGTTAATGTTGTCAAAGCGATGGCCGGTTTCATCTGAAATAATGATGCCGCCTGTTAATGCTGCAATATCTTTCAATTGTTCTTTTCGTGAATCTCCAAATCCTGGAGCTTTAACTGCTGCTACTCGAAGAGCACCATTTATTTTATTCACTACCAATGTCCCAAGCACTGCTGCTTCAACATCTTCTGCAACGATAAGCAAACTTCGTCCTTGTTGAGACACTTGTTCGAGCACCGGAACCATTTCTTGCATGGTACCAACTTTTTTGTCTACTAGCAAAATGATAGGTGATTCAAGTTCTGCAGTCATTTTTTGATTGTTGGTTGAAAAATATGGAGAAAGATATCCTCTTGCAAACTGCATACCTTCAACAATCTCTACTGAGGTTTCAACACCTTTTGCTTCTTCAACAGTAATTACACCATCACGTTTTACTCGTGCTACTGCGTCTGCAATAAGTGAACCAATTGACTCATCATTATTTGCAGAGATGGTTGCTACTTGTTTGATTTTGTCGTCTGAGTCAGAAACTTCTTCAGCCATATCATTTAATGCTGAAATAACTGCTGCTACTGCACGATCGATCCCTCGTTTAATTGAGATAGGATCACCACCCGCAGCAACAATCTTTAATCCTTCTTCTACAATGGCTTGTGCTAGCACTGTCGCTGTTGTGGTACCATCACCTGCTGCATCTGCTGTTTTGGATGCTGCTTCTCGGAGCAACTGAGCTCCCATATTTTGCAAATCATCTTCTAATTCAACTTCTTTAGCTACCGACACACCATCTTTTGTAACGTGTGGCACACTGAATTGTTTTGATATTACTACGTTTCGTCCTTTTGGTCCTAATGTGACTTTGACTGCGTCAGCTAGGGCATCAACTCCTGCTTTGAGATTTTCTCGTGCGTCTGAACCGAACTTGATTTGTTTTTTCATTCGTAACTCCTTTTTGTTTTTACTATTAACTTATTATAATGAAAATATTGGTAAGATCAAATGAATAAAGGATAATCAGGACACCAATCGTCCCACTCACCATTTTTACGTTTTTGCTTTCTAGAATAATTCTTTTTAGACTTCTTTACTTGCTCCGTTGTTTGTTTTCCAATGTGGTGCATGACTTCACCAAATGACTGGCCCGATGCCGTCTTATCCTTGTATTTGTCTTTCATAACACTTATAAATATTCAGATCTAAAATTTGCCATTGTGTTTCTGTCCAATATTCCTTTTGCATTTCGAAACAAATAAAAAGAAGCAGCCAATGCGTTGCGACTTACATGACTGCTTCTCGGTTATGAAAACTTTTAGAATGGATTCTCCATTGTCTCTTCCGTACCTGTATTGAAGATATCTTCTTCAGCGGTTGCCATATGCTTTTGAATGATTTGCTTCACAAAAACACGCTCGGAGTCTGTGCCTCCTGACTGATCAAAGAATGGAAGAATGGCTACATCTGCTGCTTCTGCCAAAGTAAATCCATCTGCCAACAAATCACATACTCTGACTGTCATACGAGTGGATACCATAGTATTGAGCTTGCCTTCTTCTGATCTCCACTCTTTACGAGTCAAGTCTGCAATGTCTGCGACTGCTTCAATCAATCCAGCTTCAAGTTTTGGAAAACGCTTTGCCAACAAAGACGACTCACGCTCCTTGCTCAAAATATCTACTTCAATAATCTCAAATCGATCCATCAATGCACGGTCTAATACTCTGGTTGAAGTATACTCCGTACCAATATTTGCTGTGGCAATAAAGGATACGCCGGATGCTACATGAATGGTTGGAGCATTGATATCTTCATCTAATCTTAGATATCTTTGACCTTCATCCAATACTGTCATCAGGATGTTCCATGCTTCTGGATGCGCACGAGACAATTCATCAAGCAGAATTACTGCGTTCTCAGTCTGAATTGCTTTTACGAATGCTGACTGATCAAATGCTGTTTCGCCGTCTTTGAAGTGAGTGTTACCAATAAGAGTGGCTCTCGGATCTTGCGTTGCTCCCAAGTTAAAATAAAAGAACGGCCGATCCGTTGCAGCCGGCAATGCTTTTGCAGCTTCTGTCTTACCACATCCTGCAGGACCAACCATCATAATATTCTTACCTCGCAATGCTGACCTTACAAGATACTTCCATTTAAGATCCGTCATTTCGAGTGTCTCAGGACGAAGATCAGCTGAATTCTTAATAAGAGCTAATACTGGGTCTGCTTCTACATTTACTTCTTGTTTAGGAACATCTGCAACTGGATCTATTTCAACCTCTGATGTTTCAATTCTTCGTGCTCTACCCGTTTCTTCATCAAATGCAAGAGCTTGACCATTTGCTTCAGCCTTTTCAATCATGATGTCTCGGAAGAGTGATGTAATTACTTCTCCTGTTGTTGCATCTGTTACGATGCCGTCGTTAACAATACCAAATTTCTTTTTCATAACCTTAAATTTAATTTCTATATTATAATATAAGAAATATACATTTAAGATCCAACCTTTCTAGTAACTTTTTTTGGGTCTACATGAAGAAATTTAACGTACTCTTCTGACATATAGGCAAAGTAATCTGTTTGCATTATTTTCTTGTGTGCTGCATTCAAAACATCCGCACGTGCAATGTTAATCAAAAAGTACGGTGCCTGTTGCCTTACACGACCAACTCGATCATTTGGGTTGAAGCAAATGCATTTGTATTCTTTCATACCCATCTTCTTTAAGATGCGATTAACTTGTTTTTGATAGTACCCAGTTTCTTTAGCTGATAAAGATTCTCCAACTGACATCTTCTGAGCTACAAGTAAACTTTCATATGAAGATTTTGAAAATTCTTGTATGATAGCAAGTAAATTTTCTTGTTCTGGATCTAACTCTGCCAACATTAGTTTTCTACTATCTAATTCTGCTTTTACAAATGGGCATGGCGGAAGTCCTCCGTAATCGTCAGATGGTACTGACAAAACATTGCGAATGTAGGCGATCATTCGTTTTGCTGTTGTATAAGGACATCTCATATATCACGTGGTGTTTCGTACACTGTTTTGATTACTGGAAACCTTAGGGAGTATTCTCCTTTCTGATTTTGACTTTCTTCAAAATATTGTATGGTTACTTGTTTCCCTAATAGTTGGTCTGGATTCTTATAATAATGTCGTCGCTGTTCGTGACTAAATCCTGATCCTACACTTACACGATTTCCTTTATGTTCAACTACAATATTCTTCAACATCAGCTCTTCAGTCTCTAAACCGTCTATAATTACTCTATTCAATGCATTTTCTAGATCAATTACTATATACTCTGCATCTGTGAATGATTTAACTTTAAGGACATCCATACTACGCTTACCTTTATATTCAGCATCTTTGCGTAACATTAAGCCTTCCCAATTCATATCCTTTGACAGTTTCATTTGATCTGCAAATATTTGATCATCAGCTCGGTATTGTGGTAATACTTCTAATAATTCTTTTGTTGATATCAATTGATTTGCTAATTGTAACCTGTCGCTTAAGATTCGTTTACTTGTTTTGGACTGAAATTCTTCAGCTGTTAATAGGTCAAATACAAAATATTTTGGAGTCGATATTGTATGGTTTTTCTTTTTAATTTCTTTGATAATTCTTGAAAAATTTTCATCTCCATTTTCATCAACTAAACAAATTTCTCCATCTAATACATGATTTCGTAATCCTAATGATTCAACAACTGGCTTCAAATTATCCAATGTAGTGAATTCATTACCTGCTCTAGAAAAGAATTTAGCTTGGCCAATATCGTCAATGACACATATACAACGAACTCCATCTAATTTACGACTAACATACCATCCATCTGCCCAATTGACCTTCTTTGCTGTCTTTTCGTCATATGGATTTGCGAGTGCTACATCGAAAGTCGGAATTAACCCGGGCCAAACTTTATTAATCATTGAGGCTGTTGATCTTGTTTTCAGATTACGATCAATAATGTTCCATATAAGATCTTTATACAATGGATTCTCTAACACGTATCTGTTAACATTAGCAATTGCATTATGACCTGTAATTACTCTGTTGTTTAAATCATCTAGCAAAAGAAAGAAGTCGCCATATGTATTAGGATGTCCTAATAAGTCTTGATTCTTTTTACAATTAGAAGATGTAATACCATATTGCTTAAAGGTATCATATGTATAAATTAATGCTTTTCTAACTGATTCGTGTTGAGTGTATATTTTCAACACATCCATTTTATCTGTGTTCAAATTAGTTAGATTTGACTTATCAACGAAGTCTTGAATAATTTTAAAATCTGTGTATACCATACAATATTATAAGAAATAATATTTATGATTCCAAGAAATTGATTTTAATTATTAGATCATCTGATCCACAATGTATACGATGCCAACAACCTGATGGAATGTCGATAAAATGATTTGGCTCGATTGGTATAGGTAATTCATTGTCATATTGAAATCTCCAATTTTTTCCTGATATGTGTTCTATTAAACGATTTTCTCTATCTCGATGCCAGAGTAATTCTTCTGAGTTCATATTATGAAAAAACTTTCTAATAATATATTTGTCTGTAACTTCTAAATTTTCGTACGGAACTCGTTCTTCTGCCATATTACCAGAATCTGCCTGAAACGTTACGTCCAAAATCTTTATGTGCTCGACAAGCCCAATAACCAGCTTTAGTTCTGTCCTTTTTCATATGACATCTATGACGAGCTGCAAATGACTTTCTAGCTCCAGGGTCATTCCAATTTGCCTTCATTCCAGAATCACCATATGAAATCTTAATTACATTGCCTTTGTTATTGCGAACATATACTTGATACTTTTTACGACCACCTTTGGTTGGCTTTCCTAGACTTACTTTTTTGCCTTGGTATTCTGCTTCATCGAGTGGAATTTCCATTGGTTGATCTAACGGAATGCGTTTGCCTTCAAATGTAGCAAATCTACCTATATCAGTAGTTTCAAAAAGTTCTTTATCACGTCCTTCAAACCATGCATGGCCAGCATCAAACATTTCACGTGCTTCAACAATTAAATTGAAACTTGCTTCACTTTGCACACGAAATATGTTTTCAGTAATACTAATTTTATTATCATAATGATATTGCATTGCTTCTGACATCAACGCTTTTGACTCTAATAAACTTTTCAATTTGATCATAATGTTACCTTTAATCCCAATTTAGGTACGTGTTTTCTCCATGTTGCAAGAATCTGTTCTTTGTCGTCTGGAGTGATATATGAATTACCATTTTCGTCTTTCATTGCAATGAAACGATCTAAATAGTCATTAACAATTTTAGAAAATGGTTGTCTTGATTTTTTTGCTTGCAGATACATTCCTTGTATCATAGCTGGTATTTCCATTGGAAGTAGGAAATATTCTCGAGCAGGTAATTCGCCGGTTTCAATTTGTTTTCTTCGTTCCTGATCATTTGGAAGATACTTTCCTGGCAACAAATTCCATCCAGTTTGTGTAATATGTTCTATTTCATGTCGGATTGTATCTCTTAGATCCATTGCAACTTTGCTGTATATGTTTGGAGCATCTGCTGGGTCTAATTCAAACCGTATTTCTATATATGGATCAGTAGTTGCATCAGCAGGATCATCAGTCTGATCATTGTATGCATCGCCACCTTTTCTGTAATCATCAAGTCCTTCAATCCATTGTACCCGTAGTGCTATCTTGAACTCTAATGGTATTTGTTCATTTTCAACTTCATGAAAATAGATATGACTGAAATCATCACCATCTATTGTAGGTACTTGCTCTCCTTTACGGAAATATATTTTAGTTCCCGCAAATTTGCCGTTTTTTGTTTTAGTTGATTCAAAACTAGATTTGATTGCATTCAACATTTCTCTGCTCAATGCTGTTACTATTGAATCGTAACGACCTTCAATTATTAAACGTTTTAAAGATATCATACACATATAAATATTGAACAAAAAGAAAGAGGCCGAAGCCTCTCTCATCTTAACGATTTTTGTATACTACTACAATCTTTTTAGAATCATCGTCTATTACTTGTTTTAGCATTGCGCCTGATTCAGCATCGCGATATACTGTAACATTTGACCCGTCAAAATTACTTCCAGAAAACTTAACAGATCTTGTAGTTGAGCAACTTGTTACAAGTAAAAAGATTGTGGTAACTGCTAATAAAACTTTCAAAGTTACCTCCTTATTTTAAATAAATATTAAGTAACTAACTTTTTTATTAATCTTTACTTAATCTAAGTCATTGTAATTCCAAAATCTAGGAGATTTTTGCTTGAATGGATTTCCTACCTGTTGATAATAACAATTTAGACAAAGCAACTGTAAATTTTCTAAACGATGATCTGTGTTATCTCCATTAATATG
>Ga0070747_1000753_pt1 | contig 15727 bp, 22 predicted proteins | sample VirMetDEL_Mar_31_FD_77321 | JGI IMG/M metagenome (GOLD analysis project Ga0070747, IMG submission 77321) | Aqueous microbial communities from the Delaware River and Bay under freshwater to marine salinity gradient to study organic matter... | ecosystem: Environmental > Aquatic > Marine > Coastal... | reverse complement strand
CGTTGCTGCAAACTGGGATAAAGGATTAGATGTTAAAGCATCACCTGCAGCATTAGTTGTCCATGTAGGGGCTGCTGTTGTTCCTCCGCTTGTTAGAACTTGTCCTGAACTACCGTTAGCTAAAAAGGCTGTAGTATTAGCTGCTGACTGATAAGGTATTTGACCACCTAATCCGCCCGTAAGGTCTGCTGCTTGACCAGTAGTATCTTGGTTAAGTGTTGGAAATGTACAATTAGCTAGATTGCCACTAGCGGGAGTGCCTAGAGCCGGGGTTACTAAGGCAGGACTTTCTGCAAAGACGGCAGCACCTGATCCTGTTTCGTTAGTTAATGCAGCTTTAAGTTGGGCTGAAGTAAAACTACCTAGCACCGCTGCATTTCCCGTACTGGTAATATGCCCCGTTAGATTAGCATTGGTTGTTACATTGCTCGCAGTAAATGAGCTTGCAGTTCCCGATATATTAGTTCCTACTAAAGCGGATGGAGTGCCAAGAGCTGGTGTAACAAGAGTAGGGCTGTCATTAAACACAAGCAATCCGCTACCTGTTTCATTTGATATTACTCCAGCTAACTGTGCTGATGTCGTAGCAGCAAATTGAGATAATGGGGCAGAGGTTTCTGCATCCCCTCCTCCCGAGCCGCCAATAGTTATCCAATCAGTTCCATTAGAAAATACTGGCTCTCCTAATGTAGTATCAAAGAATTGTTGTCCAACAAATTTCTGTGCGGGTCTATTAGCTGTTATTCCACTCTGAGATACTGAGTTAGCAATTGTGTAAACGGATTTAGTCCATGATTGCCAAGGTTGAGATACTGCCCCATCCTTATCAAATTCTTCTCCTAGCGGTGGTGGTGTAATAACAGCCATTATTTACAGTCTTCTAGTTCGATTAGTTTTTCTAGGTAGTGTTTGGCTTTCTGTAAATCAACTACCCCGCCCTTTTCTTTATATCTAGTGATATATTTAACAATATTTCCTTCAAGGAATCCTAAGTCATTAGCTACAATAAAATCCCAAGGCTGTATAGCTTTGAGGTAATGCTCTCCGCCTATTTGTTTGACATTAGATTCCATTATTTAGCAACCTTTCCAAAATCAACATATCCGGCTTTATATTCTTCTTTTGTTATTCCTTTCTCATCAGGGTCGTAGCCAAATTCATTCATAAAGTCATTCTTCCAAGCTGTAGCATGGTCTTTGGACTTCCACTTACTGCCCCAATGCAGTCTGCCATCATTCTTATTAACTTTAGGGGTTTCCCCGTCAAGCCATGCCCCTCTATAATCAAAATCAGGGTAATCTAAATCAGGTGCGCCTCCTTCATTTAGTATAAATTCAGCGTACCAAGGAGAGTTTCTTATCTCATCTTGAAATAAAAATTCCTGTTCTCCGTCTAACTTAGTTAGCTCCATTATTTAGTAGGTAAGTCGTATTTTTCACCTAACTCGGCAAATACAGACCTTCCTTCCTTTCTCCTTTTTCTTGCATGAGCAAAGGCTTTCTTTTTAGTACTAGGGCTAACCTTGTACTTCTTTAGGTCTTCTATTTCAGATAAAGTAAGCCCTGGAACTACTGAAGGAACATCAATTTCATACTCCTTCCCATCTTCGCCTATTATATTCATTCCAATGGTATATTCAGTCATGTCCTCACCGTCTGAGGTTGTTATATTGCCCATACCATAGTATCCACCACCCTTCTTTCCTTGTACTGGCTGATGCCTATCATCTGAAACATCGGTCTTTAGGTTGCCTCCTTCCTTCCAAGTATGGGGCATAGATAAAATCCCAGACTCGTGCGAATAGAGTCTTCTATACAACTCTCCTAGATTTTCTGGTTTTGGCATTAGTACCCCGCAACTCTAAGTTTTCTAGCAACCTTTAGACCTGCTCCAGTAACCACAAACTTAATTGGATCGGAGCATCTAACCCTAAATATAAAATCTTTTCCTCTTCCTAGTCTCCACCATTCGGCTCTTTGAGAATACTCGCCTGTCTTACCTAGTGAACGCAATAACTCATTAGACCAAGTATGTCCATTATCTATAGAGTATTGCATCATTATCTGAGGATCATCTCCTTGTCCAGAATCAAGACCCATTCCCATCTCACAATCTAGTATAAATTGCTGAACAGTAAAATAATCCATATCTTTTTCATAATGCCTACCAGTTATCTCTCTTATAATAGGAGAGCCGTTGTCAGTATAGTTTTCATTATTAAACCGATATAATTTACCATTAGCATAATCAGCTAATACCTGCTTCCCTATAAATGTTTCAATCATTTCAGCCCTGTGCCGACTATAATCTGAAGTCATTTCAGACCATACTTGAGTTGTGCCATCAAATAAAAAAGTTCTGGCAATGTTAGGAAATGAAATTTGGTACATACTATGCCCGTCTAACATATAAGAAAAAGCAGTAGCATTTTGCGCTGGATTTGCATTAAATATTTGTTCTAAATCACTATTAGATACAGGGACAGGAGTAACTCCCTTCAAGAAGACTACCTTCACTTCTCCCTGCCTACTCTTTCCTAAAAACATCAATGAGTTGTTAAACTTAGCAACAGAATATCTTGAAGCTAATCCCCACTGCATATTTGTTCCAGACTGTCTTGAATAAGGAAAATCTAACTCTCCGGTATTTACCCAGAACTCAGTAGTGTCTTCTCCAAATAAAACTAGATTTCCGTTATTCTCTTCCACTCTAACTAGATTATCGGGACTAGATTCAGCAGTAGCAAAGTCTAATGCATCCCATGCATTTCCGTTATAAAGGGAAGAAATCCATATTTTTCCTGAGTTATTTTCAGTAATAATGAAATAACCACTATTAAATGTAACTGTTTGTGGACTAGCCGAAAAGTCTTCGTCTGTAATTCTAGCTAGAGTAGAGCTTGCAAGGGTATATATATATCCATATTGCCCGTCGACTATCATTATTTGAACGCCATTATCTATGATAGAGCATCTTCCGTCAGATGTTAGTAGCGTCCCTTTGTTAGTAAGAGTGCCTCCATTATCTATCTGATAAAATGTTTGTAAGTGGATAATATATAATTTATCTCCTACCTCATACATCGACCTTATAGGCTCATCTCCCAGAGAAACAAATAAATCTAACCCTGGCGTAGGATAAGCTGATACCTGTACCTTATCTCCGGCTGGCTGTTCATCAAGGTACATATTCTTTCTAGTCTGGGCAGTTACATTTGGAGACTTAGAAAAAATACCTACCCCTAAAAAATCAGTCCTCATTTATTTAGATTTTCTCATTTTATTTTTAAATGACTTATATTTGGATTCATTTCTATCTTTCTCTGAAATAGAGCCAGAGTCATCAAAAGCCTCCATTGACCGGATTAATTGCTCCATTTCCGCATCAGTCATAGAACCATCTCCCAGACCTTTCTTGCTCTTAATAAATTTCTTTTGTCTTTCGCTCATTTTTCCGTGTGCCATAATTTCCTCCGATTATCCTGTAAATATGCTCATTCTGCTTCTGCCTGTGCTTGTAAGCGCAGCTTCAGATACATTCAGAACAGGTGCTTTTTGATTAATTTGTATAATATTAGCTAAAGATTTCTGAGCAATTTGAGCCGTTCTAGGGTCTATTAAAGAACCAGGATACTCTGGCTGCAACTCTAAAGCTAAGTTAAACTCTATTGCCCTCTGATAACCAGGAGGTAAATCTAACTCAGTTGTCCCTAAAGAAAACTGCTGAAGCTGTTTCCATGAAGTGAAATGCAATACATCAGTAGAGTTAGAAGGGGTATAAATAAGTCTTATAAAGGCTAGAGGATATATTTCATCATAATAGAGATACCTTGACCTTGTTCTAGTTGACTTTAATGCTATTGAGTCATAAGCAGTTTTATTTATTATCTCAACAGGGTAGTCATAGTTTGCATTGTCTCGGATAAATGCCTGATCTATTTTTACTGGCCTGGTGGTATTAATAGTCCCACCTGTACCAATCGAATAGTCTGCCGTTCCTGCCGTAAGAGTATGAGTTTGGGTAAGTAATTGAAAAATCATACTCCTGTCAATTGACCATGAGTCCATCATGGTATTCAATGCGTCAAGCCCGTCAGAAGCCTCTGTTGCGTCTAAAGTCCTTCGCCCTTGTCCTAGTACTCCGATCAAGCGCAAAGCCCGTGAGATCATGTCATTAGCGGTTGCCATTGTCTGTTATCCTAAATAATCGAAGGCTTTTCCCACATCTGTGGCTTTACTACCTTTTTTGCTAGACCCTTTAAACTTTTGAGCGTCCATTGCGTGATTAAATTTATCAATCCAAGACTGATAATACGGCTCAGAATCTTTTGATTTCTTCTTCTTTTGCTCCGCCTCAATTTCTTTTTTAAGTTCTTCTTTAAGTTTTTCCCTTTCTGTTTCTCTATGCATTATGCTTATTGTTTTCAATGCCATTTTATACTCCTCTATCTAATGCTTTTTGTAGGTTATGACGGTTTAAGTTCCAATGAGGCTTTTTATGGAACATCTCTTGGTATCTTCTCTTTAATTCAGCGGTTGATATTTGTGGTTTTTTTATTTCTTCAGGCTCTTTAGCAACAGCCACCCAGCCATTGTCTAAATGTTCCTGAACATCAACTGGTGAATAAGCATGATGAAAACCATGTTTAGGATGCGTCATTAATATCATTTAAGTTCCCTTGGTGGCTCTGGATTGTCTGACTCGCTTCCTCCAGGTTGTTGTAATAAATACTGATGATAGTTACCTTTAAATTCTTCAGTATCAGTATGATGATTAATATTTATGTCAGGTATAATCCAAATTGGATTCCCCGTGGCAAGCCAGTTCCTAGAAAAAGCGTAGTCCTCGCCAAACCATACATGGTTATGAACACCATGATTAAATAAATCCACTTTAGGCTGCCATCTGTCTCCGTAACATAATTCAGGATACTTCTCTATAAATATGTTAACCGCTTTCCGAGTTATCTTTAAGAACCCAGCCGGAATACAAAAAGCAGAAACGCACCCATCTTCTCGAACTATGGGTCTTTTATCTATACCAGGCAAAGGACTGCCCATATACTCCACATCTTTTCTTTTAAATCTGTAAGTTCCAGCTACAACCTCGCCCTCTGTCTCAATAAGTTTTAGTAAGTCCTTGGAATCCCAAGATAAATCGTGATCTATAAATACAATTACATCAGCATCAGCTTTTAATGCCTTGTGTAACATATATGACCTAGCTGCTGATATATATGGGTTGCCTATCTCTGAAACCATTACATGATCCCAGCCAGCTTCCTCTATCGAGGGTATTGAATCTTTTATACTGTTAAGACAAACTTGATATGGTTTTTTTACCGTTGGAACACAAAAAGCAACTTTCTTTTTGGTTTTTGTCATTTGTCTTTAAAATAAAACTACCCCCGAAGGGGTAGATGTTAGTTAGGCAGTTGCCCAAATTCCCAATGCTACTAGGGTTTTTTGAATCTCATTAACTGCTGCTAGTTGTGTTGCTCCAAATGAAGCACTAGCTGCTAGTTCACTTGATAAGTGGACTGCTGCTGTATAAGAGCGTTGAGCCGTAGGTGTTGCACCATAAAATGCTACCTTTTTAGATGCGCTATTACAAATCTGCGCCCCTTCGCTATCGTTATATGTACCTTGTTCATACTCTGTTGGCTGTGCCATTTTAATATCTCCAATTCATGTAAAAGAACCACCCCGAAGGGTGGCTAATAATTAAGCAGATGCAGAACCGATTAAACGGCAAGCCCATGCTGGTCTAATTGCTTTGTAACCGTACAGCATATCAATACGAGTTAGCAATTCATCATTTCTGATGTCACCGTCTTGCCATACGCGAACACTTAATCCATCAAATGTCTTTGTAACACAAGAATGTGCGCCACCTAGTTTAGGTAGTTCAGCAGTAGCAAAGGTGAAAGCATCTTTATGATACATCAAGCCTTGTGCATACGTTGTTGAAGCTGCGCCAACAAAAGCAGGAACCAAACCAGTATCATTAAAATATGCAACAGCTAATTGTGATCCATCAGCAGCACAAATATTTTGCCGTCCACCTGTTAAGAATGTAGGAGGTGAAACTTCCTGAGTTGTAGTTGAGCCAGTTACAACTGTAAATTGTTGTAAATGAGCCATTGCTGCTTTAGTTTCAGGATGGCACTGGAATACACCTGGAATAGTAAATACTGTTCCTGCTGTAGTAGTAGAAGCCAAAGAAGCGAAAGTAACATTAGTTCCGCCATCAGTAACCGCTGCTGCTGCTGCAAGGGTACAAGTTACATCTGATCCATTAGTATGAATGTTTACACGCTCATTTTCATAGAAATCAGCCATTCCTGTACGACCAATCATGCCTTCACGATACTGTTCTTTAATTTGAGTAGCATCTTGGAAAAGACCTTTTAAGCCGTTTACCATTCCACCCATTGCAACAGAATCAAGCTGAACAGCGCGATTACCATCTTTAGGCGCAAGCCCTTGATTTAATCTTGCTCTAGCAGTTCCAACAGCAGCTAAATCAGCTAATGCTGTGCCAGGAGTTCCAGCTACATTGTAAACCTGTTGAGTACAACCCTGTAAAACATCAGATTCAATGCCTGAAATCATAGAAGCTACAGCACTATCTAAATGTTGCTTAGAAAAGTCTTGTAGGTCTAATTTCATTTCACGGCTGTTGAAAGACATATCAACACCGTCTTGGGTTGCTACTACTAAAGAAGTACTGGTTTCTACTGAATCCTGCACATTCATTACGCGACTATTTTGTCTGCGTGTGTAACGGGCTGGTTCACGGATGCGGAGAGTATCTCCTATCTTACCGCTTGCTTTACCAAAACTGTCATCGAATTGTCGATTAATTGTACCAATAAATGCAGCCTTTTCATGCGCTAAACGCAAGACTTCATTAGTGATACTATCAATCGTAGTTGCTGTATAAGCCATTTTTTAAATCTCCCTCTATATATTTTTAATTCCTGCCTAGTTGACGATTCCTGAGTTTTTGAAAGTCTTCAAAAGACATATCTTTTTTATACTCAAGAGAGTCAACCCTCCCACCCGTATTAACTTTTGGGGCAGGGGCAGGTGCTTTTGATATTTCTCGTCTAGGAGAAGTTGTTAGTTTATCTTCTATCCTAGCTATTGCTTTAACCGCAGCCGTTGGTGAAAGTCCTATTATCCTGTCTACTTCTTCAGGGTTCTTAGCCAAGAAATACGAGAGTTCTCCACCTATGTCGGAAGTAACTACCGCCTCATTTAAGTAAGGTGGTATATCTCCATAATCTTCCAAGACTTCCATTGCATCCCAATAATCGGCATGAATGATAGCAGCGTTACTCTGCTGCTTTTGGTAAGCGGCATTGAGCTTCTCCGCTTCCGCATCTTGTTGAGACTTGATGTGTTTTTCTCTTTCTTGCTTTACCGCCCAATCTGTCCGATCTTTAATCCACTCGGTAGTGTCTTCATAATCATCTAAATCAGGCTCCCCTGTATTTTTTACAGGCACTTCTTTTGGTTCTTTAGACTCAAACTCCCGCTGCAACTTTCTTTTTTCTCTGGCAACACGCCGAGTCATAATTTCATCTAACTCAGATTTTGTGTAGACCTTTTCCGGTATTGGTTCAGGTTCTTCCGTTACCTGTTCAGTTTCTTCTGGCTCTGCAACCGACTCGGATTGTGCCTCTTCTGTATCCGCAACAGTTTCTTCTGTTTCTTGTACTTCTTGTGCTTCTTGTGCTTCTTCACTCATTGGAATCTCCAATCTTGCCCGTGCGCTAACCCACACGTAGGTTTTTATCTTATATCATTAATAGTTAACAAAATCAACTATATTGAGTTAATACTTAATCAATTACATTAAGTGTTGAGTATTACTCCTCCTCTTCTTCTTCTTTTTTTTTCGAGGAGTATGCCAAGCCCTGTAGCTCTGCTACCATTTCAGTTAGTTTTGCCACTGCATCCGTTCTTTCTTGCTCCCTTATTTCTGCGTTCTTTCCATTTTTTTCATCTATAGCACTTTGATAGGCTTTGTTTTGTTGTGTTTTTTCTTCTAATTCACCCTTTAGTACCCCTAAAACATAATCTGTCTCTTGTTGAATGGTAGCAATTTTAATTTTAGCCTCTGCGTCTGCATTAGGGTTCTTTAACTCTAACTCTCTTTTCATTACGCCTATTTCTTGTTTAATAACCTCAACTCTTCCTAATTCAACCCTAACTCGTTCTTCTTTGCCCATAGCCTCAACAGTAGCCTTCCCTACTTTGATTCTAGCTTGATTTATCTCATTTTCAGCGTCACTTAGAGCTTGTGCCTGTCCAGCCAATTTCTCTTTCTCTTGCTCCACTTGTTCTAGTATCTGCTGTATCTCTGGTGGTAATTCACCTTCTTGTGCGGGTTTAATGCCAGGTGGCAGCATCTTTTCAAATCTTTTCGCTATTTCTTCAGCCAACGGATAATCCTGCATCTTGAAAAGCAAATCGCCAAACATAGGTAGCTGTTGAGGATTGTTTTGCATAAATTGAAGTAATAACTCCGATTGCTCCATACGTTTAGTAGCATAAGATGCACCTGCAATTGCAGTTACATCATATTTTCCTACACGCAAATTATAAATAGAATTTATACCATCAATGAGCTTTCTGGATTCTGGCTGATTAGGATCAATTTCTACATTCTTTATTCCGCCATCTTCTCCCATGATTCGTACAATACGTTGAGTATCATAAAGTTTAGGAATCACATCAATTAACTGCCTTCCAGCACAACGTATAGACATAGCAACATTATCAGGAAAATGGAATGAGCCAGTTTCTCCTTGAGTTCGCAAGCTATTAATTGCTGCCCCTGATTGCTGCGCTGATTGCTCTCCTACGTTTGCTTTAAACATACCAAGAGATGTTTTAATGTCATGCTCAATTAACTGTAAATGCTGAATCATCCCTGATTCCATAGGAGCAGCGTGTTGTCTTTGTGGTGCGCCTAAAGCAGCTCCATTTGCATCTACTACATCATATTGCAGAAAAGCGTAGTTCTCTGTATTAGCCTTCTGCCACTTATCCCGCTCAGTATCGAATTGACCAACTGCGCCAATAAAAGGTGCTTTTGGTGCTAATGCTAGTTTTTCTGTTAAAGCTGAGAACCAGTAGTTATAAGCCCTTAATGAGTCTTTAGCTAACCTCACTAATCCCTTAAAATGTTTTTTCCCATTAACATTAGAAGACTTGCCAACCACTTTAATTATAGGTATGTGCTTACCTAGCCAATCTCCTTTTTCAAGTATTTCTGCTCCGGTCATTTTGACCCACTTAATAGATTGAGTTCGGGTTGGTCTGCGATCCATTACCTGTGGAACTATATGCTCGGCACTTTCTGCTAATTTTTCATAATCTTCTTTTAGCATTGTGCTGCCATCTGCTAAAGCATAAAGCTCTGTGTCTTTATAGTCTATATAGTGATATAAAGCGACTTTAGTTGTTTTTTCCATTCGCCATATTAAAGCCTCTTGGGAACTTACGGCATCGCTAAATTCAGTAGAACTACCTGCTTTTGCATTAGGGTACTGACGCTTAAATTCTTCGTCAGGAACATCTTCAATAATGAACCCATATTTAGCATCTGAGCCATCAGGCATATCGTGTTCGCCTAAATAGACTTTACTATAGTCATAGATAGGCTCAAATCTAATTTCTTGATCGAAACTCATTTCGTCTATGTATTCTGTACGCAGCATGAAATAGCCTTCACCAACCTTAACCGCTGATTCACCAGCAATTAAATAAGCTAAGTCTGCATTTGAATTGTCTTCAATTCTACGAATAATAGACTGAAATACCTGTGCAGTATCTACATCAGCATCATCGTCTATAGGTTTTACTTTTATTGATGGTTTGTTTTGTCTTAAATCATTTACGATTTGCGAGATATACTGATTTATTTTGTCAACAGTAAGAACTGGTCTTGCGCCGTTTACTGCACTTTCTCTTGCCCGTCTAATCTCTGGCTCCCACTGATCTTCATCAGCAAATCTAGCATCATCCTTTTGCAAATCTCTTTCGGCTGCGTTAGCATCAGAAACTATCTGAAAACGGTGTTTAGCTTGATCTAATATTTGTTTATCTGTTCTCTCTGCTGTTTCTTCGGCTATTCCAGAGACATTCCCCCTAGAATCGTCATCTTTTTCGATATTTGGTTTTATCATCGCAGCCTAATTTGATCTTTTATTTACCCGCCCATCCAGGCAGTTCCCCTTTGTAATGAAGGGGTTGGGGGAGGAATGTAAAGTGATTCCTCTTTAGGAAACACTAAGTCCATATTAGGCTCGCATATTCTCGCTAACGAGTCAAGCATATCATCATGTGAGCCAACAGGAAATGCTAAGAACTCCGTTTCAACGAATATGGACACCAAGTCCTCTGTCTTTTTGTCCCAATTTGTCTTGTGCAGCGTTCTTGGAAAATACACTCTTCCTGATTCAAATATCGGGAGCAGTCTTTTGATTCTATCTGTCTTAGAAGTCTGTCCTCCGACCTCTTTAATGCGAAATCTGTACGTCTCTTGCTCCATCCTATCTTGGAAGTGTTCAATATCCGCCATGCAGCCGTATTTCTCATACCGCACTTCTTTTGGTTTCCACTTTCTGTGAAGCGTAAATAATGCGTCCCCCCGTTCTTTGAGATTCAATCTATCCCTAACCATGTCTAAAACGTAATAATTGTTATCACCACCTACTCCAATCACCCACATGGCTGTATAATCAGAGCCTTTTTTCTTGCTACTAGCTGCATCTACTACTATGTATTTATTGAGCTTTCCTGCGGAAACATTTGTATAGTATTGAATCCAATCTCGGCTAAAGCCTTGTAACGAATCTTCTTTGGGATTAAGAAGGATTTGGCTGGCATAGTTATATATACCCATACTTCTTCTCTTTTCTTCATGGACTTCTTCAGACCAAAGTACAGACTTGCCTTCATTAGTACCACCCTTTTTGCCAGGATGTTCTCTAGGGATCGCTGTACGTCTTTCTTTGACTGTTGCGTAAGCATCTGAAAAATGCCAACGAGTACCAATAAACCTTCTAACACCACCTGGCGTAACACCTAGGTTATAGGATTGTTCTAAACCATTTAAAGTTTTAGCTATCATTTCAGGAGTGGTTACAGACTCTCGAACCACAATGTCATCATAAATAAGAATTTTATAATGCTTACTAGTAGGCTGACCATCTACAAGTCCCCAGGCTTCGATTGTAGCTTCTTTTGGGTTGCCTTTTCTTTTAACAATAATTCCGTCATCTTCTGACCACTTTGGGCTTTCTTTTATATTTTTTCCCCATAAGACATCAGGAAAAGCGTTATGCAAAACAATGTTTTCTTGAAACTCTCGCATGATTTGGCGAAGAAAAGCCTTTGCAATCGGCCTGGTATGGGAAAATATGCCTATAGTGACATCAGGGTTATTTAAAATATCCGAAATAGTCTGACCAAAGGTAATAATAGATGATTTTGCGTGTTCTCTAGCCCAAAGATCAAGATGACCATTAGGTTTAGCCTCTACCTCTCTAATTCTTTCGTAAAACCAAGGTTGAGCCAAATCTTTTCGTCTACAAACGCGAATTAATAGATAGGCTAAGTCATTTAAACAAAGAAGTTTAACAACGCGATCAAGATTATTGGCTTTTCTGCCCATTTTCTCTAAATCGTTCCACATCTTCACAACTTTATCTAACGGAAGTTTTCTAATATTCCTTATTTTAGCTTCAATTAATGTAGCTTCCATCTAGATTCTTTCCTTGTTATATTTTCTTCATAAAACCAACTATAGATTTTTTTTATTGCGTTTCTTCTCTTTCGCTCAGTACTATAGTTGTTATTATTCATAAAATGTAAGTCTAAGGCTATTTGAGACATACTAACAGCCTGTGTTAGCGTCACAAATTGAAAATTTACGCTGTAATCACTTTCTTCCTCATAATCAGACTCAGGATAGCTCTCGTCATCTAAATCTCTATCCATAATAGTCCTTAAATAATACAAGAGGTAGCCTCCTAGACTTTGTGAGAAGAAGTCTCTCAGGTTTCTTCTCTACCTCTCATAACTGGTGGAGTAAGACAGGATTTGCACCTGCCTTTCTGATCGTTGCACACATAGTTCATGCGGTCGTAGTGGTCAGATGCTCTATCTACTCCGTTAAACTGGCTTAAAATAAGGCACTACCCCTCCACCCACACTTCCTTCTTCATCTATCATTAACATCCTCTGCTATTTGAGTCAGAACCCACAATATCCCTGATATAGCTATTCCAATCATACCAATTGACACAATTAATACGGAAAATGCAATTAACCCTGACGGGATACTAACCATTTTCTACTTCCTTGCACTCTATTTTAGTAATAAAAGACTTTCTTCCCATTTCTTTTAATAAATAAGCCTGGTGTTCCATTAACTTAACCTTTGACAAGTTACAAGCCCACTCAGAACCCCATTCATCAAAACGGTAAGTAATAGCGGTATCTTGCAAAGGCAAGTACAAAGACACTAGCAGATACCACATATCACCACTTTGTTTTATGACTCCAATATCTTGCGCTAAGTTTGTCTGGGCTTTTGTCTTGAGCATTATGTCTAGCATAATAAGACTTTTTTCTTGCTTTATCTTTTGCGCTCGTAGGATTTTTACCTGCCCCCGTAACGCCTTGTTGCCCAAAACGAATAGTTTTTACTTGATCGCCTACTTTAGCTACAACAACATGGCTTTTGGTTTTGTGTCCTGGAGTTTTTTTCGGCTTATTAAAGCCAGAAACTCCTGCTCTTTTCAGCCTAGGGTCAGCCATTACTTTTTACCTTTGTATCTCTGCTTTTCCATTGCAGCTTTAAATCCTTTAAGTCCTTTAGCTTTTTTGGCTGCTGAAGCAGCTTTTTTACCTGCATCTGTATACGGATAATGCTTGCCATTTACTTTTGGCATGATTTTCTCCTTTTTATTTATCTTCTTTACACTCACAAACTGGCTCATTCCTTATTTCCTTTACTTTGTCGCAAATATTGCAGACTTTAGGAAATATATTAAACCAGATAGATTTTATTACCTCTAGGTACGGCATAGATGGATCACCCCCTTTTTTGTTTCATTGTTCATAACTAATCCTAGCACAACTAATTTAAACTGAAGCGGTTTTATCTGATTTATTACGCATATCCAGCGTGGACGTACCTCTAAACCATTTATTACAGCTTTTACAGCTATATCGCTTATAGAGACCTGCATTAGTTTGGAAATTGCCCCTAGCAATAATGTTTGTAGAATTACAGGTTGGGCAATGTAATCCACTATCATTCTCTTCATAAAGAGACATATTGGGATGGTTTTTAATCCAAGGCAGCACTCTAAAATATAAATCCTCTGTTAACTTAACGTCCTGTCTATTATAGCGAAGCATTTTAGCCCAGGCTTTAGGGTCATCTTCCATACAACCAATCCATATATCCATACCCATGCCCTCAGTCTTTTTCCCAAGACCCAAAGCGTTTGCAACATAATCTAATTTGTTACTAGGAAATTTAAACTGGCTACGAACAGTGCGAAGTAAATCTATTTGCTTGAATGGTGCAGTAGGGGGCAAATCTGCTAACAAAAACTGACTCTGTATCCAAGGTATGTCGAACTTAGCTCCGTTATAGTGTATACAAGCATCACAGTCAGACAATAATTCGTGTAGGAAGGCTAGATAGTCAATATCGTTTTTACATCGGCTATGCACTTTCTTTTGACCAACCCACTTAGCAGCCCAGCAAAGTATCTCTCCACTCTTGATTATGCTTTGTAGCGGAATATTTTGCTTCCAAAGACCCCAGGTATAAGCAGTATTGGGGCTAGTTTCTATATCTAATGTTAAGAGTTTCATAAATCTTCTTCATCATCATCCTCAAGAGAAATCTCAACCTCAAAGTCAGGAATCAACTCAGTTACATTGTCCTTAGGTTCTTCAACTTCCTCATTCTTCTCCATAAACCTCAACCAAATATTGATGTAAAGAATAGCCTAACTTATCAACCAATACTTCATCATGCTCAGTAATCCCCGCATTAAACAGGAAGCTATGAATTAACTCATGGCAATAAGATTGCTCTTGGATGGTTCTATTACTGTTTTTTTCTACGCGAATATTGCCGGATCGAGGGTCACAATTACCCTGAAGTTCATGCATCTCTGGTATGACCTTGACATTCCAATCTACCGCGCCTAACTTAAATTTATTTGGAATTAGCATAAAAAATCATAACAATTTTTTTGCTTCAATGTTCAACATGATCCTTGGGGACTCGTTTCAATACTTTAGTCATAGACGCTGATTCTCCATCAGCTAACTCTAGGAGCTTCTCTTCCCCGTTATTAATACAAAAGCAGTCAACTAAATTAGTCCCGTTATGAACCTGCACCTCTACTTTATGGTCAGAAAAAGCCTGAATTATTACTGTAGTTCTACTCATTTTTATCCTCCAATTGAGAACTTACAAGCTCAACAATAGCATCATCCAGCACTTCAGTAGTTTTAGTCGTAATATTAATAGCTAGTTTAGGTTGATTACCATAAACAGTTGAATGAAGCCTCTCTAGCTTCCACTGTGCTAACTTCAGTAACTCCCTGCCCCTACTAACCTCTAACTGGTCTGTAGCTTGCTCTAAGTCTCTCTCCCTATTATCTAACTTAGTTTCTAGCCCTCTCACCCTGGCTTGCTTATAGTCTTCATGGGAAGCCAACTGATTACAAATAGCAGACGGAGTTATCCCCATTTCTTTAGATATAACAGATAATTCTATTCCATGCTCTACCTGATCTAATATCTTCTGCTTATTCGTTATAACAATACTTGTCATAAAAATTTTTTTTGTAAATTTTAAAGAAGGAAGTTTATATTAACAGAACCTAAAATAGAAGCAAGTGTAGGATATAATTAGGTTTGTATTTCAATTTGTGGGTCAAGGCAGTCACATCCTATACTATAATGCATGGCATCAGGCCTGGACTACTATTGCTACCCCCATCGGCTCAAATTCGTTTTGGAATTGAGTTTTTTACTTTCAGAAAAGCATTTCCAGAGGTATTAATAATCTTGTGCGTGCGCGGAATACACCAGCGAGAATATCTAAGCATTTCACACAACTGATACTAGGTTCACTCACCCAGTAATTACAAATTACAAAATAGGATTTGAATTCTGCACCGCTGCCCTGATCCGTCAGGCGGTGCTGCCACCTGTACCAGCTACCAACCTTAAAACCTCTGAAAGCCTTTAGGCATAGGCATCTTTACGATCTCTTGTTGTCCTATGGGATACTATCAACTTTTCCTTATATGTCCTTACAGAGCCTTGTAGCCACCTTAGAATTGATTTAATAACTACCTCAAATCTAAGCGTCTAAACCTCACCCGTGTTAGTGGGTATTTTCTTGTTTGATTCATGTACTGGCTCACCTTATGCCAATATCCGCGCTATCGTTTATCAGTCTGACTTGTTGCTGTTTATGCCCTAGCATTGGCGGTGTTGCGTCGGGCGGGGTGGGTTATGCCCCCGTACAAGTAATACTGCCAGTCTGGTAAATAACTGCAAGCGTATATCTATACCAGTTTAAAACCCCTTGTTATAGGGCTTTCAGGGCAAAAAAAACCTGGCCTCGGTTAATTACATCTATTTATATAAAGGGGGGTTGATATATCTG
>Ga0070747_1000751_pt1 | contig 15743 bp, 10 predicted proteins | sample VirMetDEL_Mar_31_FD_77321 | JGI IMG/M metagenome (GOLD analysis project Ga0070747, IMG submission 77321) | Aqueous microbial communities from the Delaware River and Bay under freshwater to marine salinity gradient to study organic matter... | ecosystem: Environmental > Aquatic > Marine > Coastal... | reverse complement strand
TTTTTCTTTTTCTTTTTCTGTACCTTCAAAACTTCCGTCTACAATTGACTTTCTTTGTGACTCTAATTTATTTATAACCGTACCTCTTTGGTCGTTATAATACATAGAAATTTGCTGATTATCATTATTTTCTACAGCTTCTCTAAAGGTATTAATGTCAAATACATCATCTTTATTTCCATATTCTTTTTTTAACTCTAAATACTCTAAAGCTAAATTTATAGTTTTTATGTCTTTATCTATTTGAGATTTTTCTTCTTCTGACTCAGCAGCTTTTAAAGCGTTTTCTTTATTTTTTAAGTTTGTTTTAAGTTCGTTTCTTAAAGCTTTTTCAGAATTAGGCGTACTAAATATTACGTTTCGGTCTTCAACTTGAATATCACTTAAACCGATTTCTGTATCATCCTCTGTGTCCCATTCCCCGTCTGGACCTGGGTCTTTAGTTTTAAGTCCTTTTTCAAAATTAGCTTCTTGCTCTTTATTTATTCTAGTGTACTTTTCCTCATCTGTTTCTCTTTTTCCGTATAGTCTAAAATTTTCTTCTCTTTCTGCTTCTAATTCTTCTTTATCTATTTCTTTATCTATTTCTTGTGTTTCAAATTCTTCATTAGTAACATCTCCCTTATCAGCCTTTATGTTAGCGACTTTTTCTGCTTGTTCAGTTTTATTTGTTTCATGTAATTCATTAAGGTCATTACCCCCGTAACTATTAATTAAGTTAGTAAGTTCAGTTTGTTCTTCTGGTGTAATTGTGTTGTTATTTTTTTTCTCTTCCAACTCATTGAACCTAGCGGTATCACTCTCTCTTTTTGCTCTTTGTTCGTTTGTTTCAAATACTCCTGTCTCTTCTTTGTTTAATTGACTTTGATTTTCTTCATCTATTTCTATTTCTTCATAAATTTTTTCATATAAATCGTCATAAAATCCATCTACTTTATTATACTCTTCAATAGGGATTCCTTCATATTTTGCTGCTATTTCTGGGTTTTGCTCAAAAATCTTATCTATATATTTTTTATTGTTTTTTAATTCTTGTATGTCTTCTAATTCATCTTGATTCCATTCATACTCTAATTCAACTTGTTTTTCTAGCTCTTCTGTATCGTCTGATAAACTTGGGTTTTCTTGTAATAATCTATTTCTTATAGTTTCTTTATCGTCATTTATATTTCTAGGTTCGGCAAACTCTTCTTCTATTTCTAAATCTTCAAGATTTTCTTCAGTATCGACCACGTCAATATCGTCTTCTGCGATGTCATCTTCTGATGAAGATGTAAATGTAGTAGCTGATGTTCTTATGTCACTACCAGACATATTAGTTTCATTTCCTTCTGTTGTACTTATTATATCTCTAGCAAATTGTGGGTTATCTTCAGCAGCTTTTTTAAATGTTTCTATAACTTTTTTTTCTTCTGAAGAAGCTGCTGTTATAACTTTATTATAGTCCTTGCCTTCTTTAAATGTATATGTGCCATCTTCATTATCTATATATTCTCCTATTTCAAAAGTTTGTTCTCCTAGAATTGGTATAGTTTTTTTACCAATTAATTTATTTCCTTCTAAATAAGCTATAGTTTCTCCCTCGTTATTTTTAATCTCTGCTTTTCCTTCTCCTACAGTTCCATCAATAGAATAATTATCTAAAATATCTTGCTCTTCTTCTGTTAATGTTGTTGTTCTTTCTGTAGTTTCTTCAACAACCTGTGTATTATTATTATCATCCACATCAACAGGTTCTGTTGTTATTTCACTAGTATCTTCTATTTCTGTTCGTAGCGGGTCTTCAGTTTCTTCTTCTATTTCTTCCTCTACTTCTTCTTCTATATTTTCTTCTACCTCTTCTTCTATTTCTTCAGTTTCTTCTTCATTTATAACTTCTTCATCTGCTACTAACCCTAAATCTTGTGTTCCTCCTTCCCCTCCATCAAATGTATTGTTATCCTCTCTATAAGGAGTAATTGACGGATAACCATTATTTTCAGAAACCTGAACGTGTTCGTTTCCAATTTTTATAATATCTCCATCTTGTATGTCTCCGTTATTAAAAGCTTCTAACGCTTCTTTAGCTGTATCGTATTCTACAGCAGAATCTAACATTTCTTTTGTAGGGTTATCTACGTTAGGAGGCATGTTGTTAGGTCTTACTTCTTCTTTCTTTTCTTCTTCTTGTTTTTCCGTTGTTAATTGTTGTTCTAGCTTTTCAGCGTCTTCCATTTTAATTCTTTCTCCATCTTTTTCTGGTATTGTAATTACGTCTTCAAATCCAAAATTTACAAGTTCTTCTTGCAGTTTGTCTGCCGCTGCTTTTGTTGTAGCTATTCCATCATCTACTTTATAGATACTATATTTATATAAAACTCCCCCTACAGGTTCTTTAATTACTGTATATCCTTCATCCTCTCTTAGTCTATTGAATAGTTGTTGTACTTTTGTTGGAATTTCACCTTCTCCATATACACCAACCTGAACTTTATATTGTAGTTTAGGTGGTGTTGTTTCTTCTACTGTTGTTTCTGTATAACTCACACCACTTTCATTATACACTTTTGCTAATTCTCCTCCACCTTCTTTATTCAAATTATCTACTGATATTATATTAGTAGGATGACCTAATCTGTCTTCTCTTTCTGTTTCATATTCTTTAACACCAACATTTTCTATATAAAACTCAGATGTGTTATAATCGTTTTCTACAAATGTCTTACTATCGGCTCCCCAATAATGAGCCTTTAAATATTTTCCACTCCCATTTGTAAATTTTTTTCTTGAAGAAAAATCTTCTCCATATTCACTAACTATTTCTGTTTCACCAAATCCAGCTTCAGAATTTCCGTCTCTTGTCTGAACTTCAAAATGAATATGACCTAAACCAATCTCATATTCATCAAGTATTAATATATTATGTTTTTTTGCCCATTCTGTTGCTTTTGGAGTTAGTACCCAGTCTTTCATACTATCTGCCTTGAAAGTATCTGGGTTGTATTGTGTCCCAAATAAAAATGTCATTAACTCAGGATTATAATTGTGTGAAATATCACAAGCAGAAGCATGACCATGAGGACTTCCTTTTTTATATTTTAAAGATGAACCAGTTTCATCTGTATTATTATCTCTATCACGGTATAAACTGTTTGAACGGATATCAATTCCTTGCGCTAATAAGTCTTCTATAGCGTAATAAAGTTCACCTCTAATATCTTCTGATGCGGTACTACCTTTTGTAAACTTACCTCTTTTCTCTGACATTATGAATACATATTATTAGATTTCCACTTATTTATATTTTTCTGTGCCACCATAGCTATTTGTTTGTCTGACATTGTAGATTTAAACTGGTCAGTAGCGTGGTCATATATTCCAGCTCCATTACCTACTTTAAAAGGTAACATACCTCCACCCGCGTATATACTTCCATCAGCAGTTACAGGCATTGGATTATTTTTGTGTGTTTCAGGACCAGGTGTTATTTTACCTCCTCTCATCGCTTCCCTTATAGGTTGAGCAGCTTTAGAATAATTTTTTTCAGCTATTCCTTGCTCTACAACATCTTGATTGTTTACTATTAGTTCATTTCCTGTAAACTCTGCTGTTACATTTTCTAAATTAACTCCTCCCGAGTTGTAATTATATTTCATTCCGCTTTTTGCCATTGTGTTTTGATTTGACATAGCTCCACCATAAATAGTATTTCCTTTTGATTTTCTAGATAAATCTGACATTAAATTTCTTTTTCTTCTTTCTTCTATCATGTTTTGGGAATACAAATTTTTTGTTTCTTGCTTTACCTCTAGCTCTTGTCTTTTTAGTTTTTTAGATTTTTTACTTCTAAATAAATATCCTAAAGCAGCTGCAGCGATAGGTACCCACGGAGCTGCTACTCCCGCCATCCCCATTACTGTTTTTGCAGCCATAAAATCTCCTACACCCATACCTACAGCTTCTGGAGCTTTATATGTGTATGGATTGTTGTCGTTTGCTATTGTGTAAGCCGCAGCTGCTATTGCTCCACTTCCCGCTGCAGACATTCCAGTGGCAGCTGGATTTGGTATTGTTGCTGGAGCTGCCCCCATAGCTCCTCCTGCTCCCGCTACCCCTTCTATTCCCGCCACGTGTCCCACATCTCCTACTGGAAAATTTGGTATTGTTGCTGGAGGAAGAGCTGTCATTCCTGAAGGTAGTCCTTTACTAATAGCACTTTGACCTATTTTACCTAAAGGTTTTGCTAACTTATCAACTACTGTAGCAGCTGAAGAAACATTACTAACACCTGATGTTACTTTTTGTGTTAAAGATGGAGTTTCGTAATATTCAGAAGGAATATATCCTTCTGGTGCATTTTGTAAACTTTCTCCTTGAGCTTCGTTATATAAATCTCCTGCGTTTTGATAAGTATACGCTGAAGAACTGTAAGGATTAGTAGGATTAAATTCTGATATATCAGCTCTCCTTCTATCCTGTAATTGATTCATTAAGTCTAAGTAGTTTGCCATTAGTTGTATGATTTTCGGTATTTTGCAAGTATTGCAAAGATATTAAATTTATTTGTACTTCTTGTAGAGTATTCTATATTTATGTATGTACCTCTCATTCTAGGTCCCGATTGAGTGGTATCTCTTAATGGAAATCTTAATATACCTTCTTGATACTTTGCTACTGTATTGTTATTTATATCTAAAGTACTAGGACCTGTTGTCTCTGTTTCAAAAATTACAAACTGATTAGTTAAATTAGATTTAGAGTTAGGAGTCATTACAATTTTAGCGTTATCAAAAACCTTAACATCTGAAGGTATTTCTGATATAGATTTAGTTATACCGCTTAATGCTATGTCTGACGCAGACGGAGTAATGTTTTCATCAAAAAACATAGTTTTATACTCGTGTATTTGTTCGTCCCATTTCCACACAGATAAATGATTATCATTAAAAATGTAAGGTTGTCCAGGTGCTCCTGTGAAAGGACCTTTTTCATCTAAATAAATATCACTTTCTGTAGAAGTTACATATCCGCCTATTGACATCCATCTTCTTGGTGTAACAGAATAATAAGATGTAAAAGCGTTTAAAGATTCACTGTAAACTATTGTTTGTGAATTTGTCGTAGCTACCTGATAAGCATTTTCTCCCGCACCAATAGTTTTAACTTCTCTATTGTTTTCAGTGTCTAATGTAGAGCTATGCATAGTAATAATTAACTCGTTGTTTTTATAATCAAAAATACTTGTTATTCCGTTAAATTTTAAAGCGTTATCACAAATAAAGTTTCTTCCAACTTTCTTTTTACTATCTAAACTACCTTCGCCTTTAATAATACTCTCTAAAGCGTTTCTTTGTCCTAAGTCATCAGATAAAACTTTTAAAAACTCCCCTGTATATTGTATTAGTTTTCCGTAAGTATTATCTATATAGTATATAGCTTTTTCTGTAGAAACAACACTTTCCATATTTCTTGTACCAAACTTAGTTGATATATATAAATGATTTTCAACTGTTTCTCCTGTACCTGTAAATAGAGAAGACCCTAATTCGTCTGCTATCATAGATATAGGATTTACTAGAAGTTTTGACATTGACGATTCTTGTAATACGTAGACATCGTTTTTCCATTTTGCTAATCTTGTAACTTCTCCATACTGAGTTTCCATATCATGAAAAGAAAACTGTTTAAATACTTTGAAAGAATCTTCAGCTTCTCCAGATATTTTTGTTTCAGAATATACAATTTGATAAGGTAAGTCAAGTGATTTACATGTTCTTGTTTCGTCTACAGAAATTGCTGATTTTAAATTGTTTTCTTGACTATATACATCGTTTGCTTCCCAGTCGTTTGTATTTATTAATAACTCCCCTGTATCGGTAGTTACTGATGTGTCACCTATATTTGTATCTCCAGCCGCTAAATGATAACCTAGTCTCATGTCGGTATTTGTGTCAGACTCTACAGGAAAAACTTGCCATCTAGCGTACGAGTTATTTTCTGTATCACAAGCTGTTTTTTGATGTGAGTAGAAATTAACAAACGTGTCCCCTCCAAAAACTTTAGATAAATGATTTGCGTCTGAGTCTCCATTTGCATCTTTTTTAATAGGGTGAAAGTTACCAGCAGGTATATATCTTGTTGATACAATAGCGTTTTGTCCTGGACCCCCATAAGGAATTATATTTCTAACTATTGAACATAAAAATTTATACGGTATATATGACGGACCTCCAAATTTACAGTTAACACTAGTTTTTATACCGACATTTCCCGTGTCATAGTTTCTTTTGTTATGTTCGTTAGAAATTTCACTCATCCATCCGTGAAAATTTGCACGGTCTACACCCTGACCTGTATTCCAATTTCTGTTTTCTAAAATTGCCGACAAATCCCTAGGATTTAAAAGACCTCTTTTTTCTCCTCTTTCTCCATCACCGTCTATTTGTATAAGAATACTTTTTAATCCTTTTTGCACTGTTGACATTGTATCGTAAGTTCTATCAAGGTCTCCAGGTCCTGAACTTGAACTTGTAGCATTTACAATACCAAACATAGAAAATAAAAACGATGTTCCCCCAGAGGCCTCTTGTTTGTGTGACCCCGATGTAATTTCCGCTCTTCTTACTCCTGAATAAAACCCTAAAGTATTATTAGAAAATCCACTCATATTATTATCTGCGTGTGCCTGTGTGGCAGGCGTGGCAAAAGCTTTATCTCCTTCGTCTATCATTAAAACACCGTTTTTAAAAAATGATTTTGACACTACTTCACCTTCTTCTAATTCTTTAGCGTTTAATATTTCGTGATGATAAACATCGTGAAATTGACTAGCTCTGTATTGCATACTAAAAGGTGTAGATGGGTCGTCATGCTTTTCTCCTGTTTGTTTAGTTTTAAAACCATTACCATATCCAGCTCCTCCGTCAACAGACAAACCTATTCCGTAATATGTATCATATATATAATACTTTGCAATTAAAGCTCCATATCCTTCATCGTCAGAACCTATACTTATTTTTTTACAATATCTTAACGTGTTATCTTGTGACAATTCGTCATTTTGTGGATGCCAACTTTTACCTGTTGTAGCGTTCAAATTATTTTTTATTCTATGTAAACTTGTACTTGTTCCATCGTTAGTAACAGCTCCTGGTTCTGATGTTGTTGCATCATTTGCGCTATAAGATTCTCCTGAATGATTAGAAAAGCCAAAAGGCCTTTCAAGACCTGGTACAGTAGAAGCTGAATCTCCTAGTGTTTTTAGGTCGTAAACTAACTTCATTATAGCGTCTACACGTATTTTATCTCCTGTTCTGTGACTATATGGAGATGTTCCAAAAGCGCTGTCAGGACTGTCTAATGTAAAAATACTTCCTTGTACAGCTTGAGCGCAAGCTCCCTTTGAATAATGTGTATGAGTACCAGGACTTAAGTCATGCCTATTAGTTGGTTCTACTAATTCTTTTACATTAGGCATTACCTCGTAACATCCAAAATAAGCACTATGTCTTCTTTTTGGGTCTGGTGTAAAAGGAGTTCTTTGACCAGTAGTACCTTGATAATCCATCGGATTATTCCAATATTCAAAAGCACTATTATGCTTACTCATTGCTTCTTCAAATTCATTCCAAGCAAAAATTTGTTCTGTATTTACAGCAGCACTTTGTAATAGTGTATAATTATTGTTTACTTTTCCTCTAAAAGCTAAATTTGAATTTTCCGCTAATCCAATATAACCATTTAAAATACTATCGTATACTTCATGTATTGTTTGGTCGATTGCAGTAGTGTTTATAAATTGGTCTCCACTTTTTTCCCATCCTATTCTTTTTTCTGAATATCCTTTTTCTACTTTATTATGACCATAAGCTACGGTTTGATTAAGTATACCTTGTTGTAAAATACTTTTATCTGATTCTTGTCTTTCTGCTCTTACTACTCTAAATCCAGATATTTTGTCTCTAACATCACTAGGTATTCTAAATTCAAAATTTACAAACAAATCTAAAGCGTAATGCACGTCATCCGAAAAAGAATTTTGCATTTTATATCTATTTGGTATTTGTTTTACCGTATAATCAGAATCTAAAATAGAAGAACTTCCTACAAGGACATTAGGACTTATCCATCCAACAGCATTAGACGACCCCCAATCCCATTTACCATTTGAACGAGCATAAGCTGCGTGTAAATCTAAACCAGCTCCAGTATTATTAGTAGTTGAAGCGGTTATAGTATTTTCTTGCGCACCATAATTGTAACTAAGTTCACCGTTTTTAATATATCTGTATGTTGGTCTAGAAGAAAAGTATCCTGCTGTTTGATTAAACCATGAAACATCTATACCTGGAGTTGTACATCCATATATATAGGAAGTTCTGTGGTCTCCTATTACATCTAATTGACCAAACAGTTCTTTATCAAATAGTGAGTCTGTTCCGTATGTAGGCATACCAGGATTGTAATCTGAGTCATCTGACCTAAGCCTTCGTAAGGGGTCATTCATTTCTGGCATTTCTATGTCTCCTATCCATAGTACGTTTCCAGCTCTACCATTTTTGTCGTAAATTTGCACACCAAATCTATACATTTCTCCCCTGCGATATCCTTTAAAATTCCCTGTTGATGGGTCTTTACTTCCTCCTAAAGACATACTAGCTACAAAATCTGTATCAGTATTATCTGTATTTAATGAACCTGTATCGTCTCTAGATATATTGTCTGTTTGTAAGTCTGTTATAGGTCCAGCTTGTATAAAAGGCGACACACTTACGTTGTTTTGAAAATCAACTTGTCTTTGTTTTAAATCAAAAGTAAGTCTACATCCCCCTAAATCATTATTTGAGTAATCATAACTCTCTCCTCCTAATGTAAGTCCATCCGACAAATACCTGTATTCATGAGATTGTTTTTTCAATATGTCTACCCTTCCTTTATCGTTATAATCTGTACCCCCTATAGTACTTGTGTCGTCCCCTTTGTACGTTCTCCATTTAGGCATACCGTTTGTCCAAGTTAATCCTAACGAAGGGGGTACTGAAGTAGCTTCTGTACTTCCTGAAGGTATTTCGTATTCTAGTATCTGCGAATCATTTGACGTAATTGTTCCTGTGTTAGAAGAACCAGATGAGTCTATAATATTATATCTTCTTACTTTTACATTCCATTCTTTTTCAGATATTGAATTATCTAATGTTTGTAGATTACCAGCAAGTAATATATTATCTTTTATAACTATATCTTTACATATATTCCACGTGTTAATATCTATTAATATCGAATCTATACCTTCAGCTAAATCTCCATTCCAATTAGTGTGATAAAATGTAACTTCACTAGCACTGCTTGCAAATTGCTGGCTACCAACAAGTGAAACTCTGATAGGTCCGTCATTTTGAACATGTAATATAGAATACAATTCAATAACATCAAAGTCATTATCTAAATCTTTAATTTTGATTTCAAAACCCTGAGAACTTACGTCTTGTAAGGGGTCTCCCGATATACTTCCGTAGTAATTAGAGTATGTAGAAAAACTATGTTTAGATGTGTGATACAAATTACTAAAAGGACTCATTACTGTTTCTCCTCCATTAGAAGAAATATATTTATAACAATATTGTAACTGACCTACAGGTAAACTACCGTTTATAGTTTTTGTTAAAACTGGTTGTGATGGTGAGTGTAATGGAGTTAAATCTAAAACATCTGGTGATAATCTATTTAACCCTGATTTACCTAAATTTAACGACCTAAGCGGATTTATATTGTCTGTCCAAAAAATTCTTGATATACATTCATTTTCTATAATACCCTCCATTCTTATAGGAGTGTCAACTTTCATTTTTAAATCAGGATATCTATTATTAGCTCCAACGTGGTCGTAACAAACCATTAAATCATATACCATTTCAATTCTAAGATTTCTATCAAATTTTACATCTAAAAAAATAGTTTGTGATTTATCTGGGTCAGTAGGAAAATCTACATGAGGTTTTACAATAACAAAGATTACATTATTATTATATGAGTAATGGCCAACTATACTAACCTGAAAAGATTGTACAACTGAAAATGGTCCTGTAGCTGAAGCTCCAATGAATGGTATCACTCCAGAAAAAGTAGGACCTATTTGACCGTTATTTGGACTTGGAAAAAAATCTCCTACTTCGTTACCATTTCCATCTGTTGTAGATGGATGCATGTATATTTCAGAAAACTTTTCACCAGCTGATGCAACTCCAGCTTTAGTAAATACTCTTGTTCCTAAAATACCTTCTGTAAGACCTGGGTCATATGTTTGTTGACAGATGTCATTTAAATTAAACATCTTTCTGTTTCCTTCTATATTTTCTACAGTAAACGTATTTCCAGCGTCATTTGTTAGTCTTACATTTAAAGCTCGTCTATAACTCCCTTTTGGTTGATATCTTGGGTCTGGGTCTGACACCATACCTCCAGTAAAACCCTGAGCTTGAGACATAGCTTTATTAGATTTTTGTTGTTCTTGTTTTTTAGCCATATTATAAATCTAATAATCCCCTGGTACTTTTAACAGGCACCATAGTATTCCATATTTTTCCTATTTGCCTTAGTTCTTCTGCTGTAGGCATATTGTCATCTCCTCTAGCTTTTCCGCACAAAAAGTACCATCTTTTTTCTAATTCTTTAACTACATACATAGATAGTTTACCATTTATAAATTCTATATTTTTTTGTTGCCACATTATATATTGAGCTACTGCAGTTGAATGACTTTCTTTAATCATTGGATGACCTTTAGAATCTGTAGGATAAGAAGAGTAAACTATTGTTATTTCTGTAATGTCATCATGTTGTATATTTACCCTGTTACCACTAACATAATACCTTAAAGCTTTTTGTTGTGTATCTAAAGCATCTTTTCCAACTCTTTCTCTATGTATTGCCATTGGTTTTAACAGTTCTGAATGACGAAAATTTGCGTCTCCCGTGCCCGCGCGTACTCCTAACAATTTAACTATATTGTCTGGCAATCGTAATTGTTGATTAGATAAAATACCCTTACCTCCCGTTAGGTGAGAACTACTACATTTTGCATTTACTTTATTTGAAGACAGGGTGTATTTGTTACCATGCAATCCTACTTCTTTTGCAGTTATAGTTAAAGTTGTGGTATCTGCAGTGTACAAATACCCTTCTAGTAAATCAGCAAAAACTAAACCCGCTGCGTTATTAATGTTACTACCAGTTCCGTTTAACTCAAGTACTAACTCAGCTATTGTTAAAGCTAATGTTGATTTTATAGTTATAGAATTTGCTTGATGTTCTTGATTCAAATTTGTAGCGTTGCTATCATCTCTAAAATACAACGTAACTCCATTTAAAGTAATACTATCACCATATGAAGGATTTTCTGTAAATATAATTGTTCCTGTTGACGCAGCTCCTGATGTAGAATATGTAGACTCTACTTCTTCAAAAGTATCTCTACTTCCTATAAGTAATTCTGCTTCAAAAGCCCATTCAACCCAACTATTAATATTTGAGCTGTAATCTCTAAGTCCAAGATTACGTGCAACTGTGTTATATATTCTTTCTATATGTACGTACATAATTTTATACTGATGCTATAAATACTTCAAGTTGATGATTAGCTACTCCCTTAACTTTTAATGCTGTTGCGTCTACTAAAGTTGACCCATCAGAAGTTCCTTCAAGAGTTGTTCCCGTAAACATAATACTACTATTTGCAGCTACAGATACATACGCGGCTTCAGCAGTTGATGTTTCCTTATCTAAACCAACTTGTAATGCATCAGTACCATCTAAATTAGTCACTCTAATATATCTTACATCAGCTTTAACAAAAGCGCCATTTGCAGTTGTAGTTCCAAAAGTTACCACTTCAGTTAAATTTGTGTTTGCCAATTTAATAATTCTTTTAGATGTATTTAAAATACCTGCAAAGGTATGTACGTATGTTTGTGCAAAATCTAAATCTACACTAGCGGTGTCGTGTCCAACTGTTAAAGCTTCTGTTATTGTTACCGTAAGGTCTCCTGCATTTAAATCCGAATCTGCCATAATTTTTTATTTTATATTGTTTATTACTCTTTTGTATATACCTAATGGCATAATTTTACAATTCTTATATTTCTTTGGTCTCACCCATACTAGTTTATGATAAAAATCATCAAGTATTGGAACCTTATATTTTACTAACTCTCCTGTTTCTTTACTAGCTTTTTGGTCTATTCTAACATGGAAAGCTCTTGTATGTTCTCTTTTGTCTAAATATACATATCCCATATTGTTTGGTAAATGTATTTTTTCTTCTCTAACAACTAAATCTCTTAAAACAATTTCAAAATATCTTTTAACTATATTATAAAATGTACTGTAGCTTATTTTTTTAAGTAAATTATTTTTTACGTTATTATAAATCTCTCTTACTTGCGTATATTTATGTTTGTATTTACTACTCATTATTGTCTTTGTTCTCCTCCTATATTTATTTTAGTAGTATCTACATTATCTTCTACTAAATCTTCTGGAGTTTTCATTACGAGTGTCATTTCTATTTCAGCTACTCTACTAATTAATAATGGTAAATCTTCTTCAGTTATAGGATAGTGACTTGCTGAGTCATCAAAAGGACTGTACAGCGAAGTACTACTAGCATAATCATAAATTTTTTGTGCTTTTGTTGGGTCTGTTAACACACCCCATACGTCTACCCAATATTGATAAAACTTACCACTATCATTCTCTATAGTCTGATATCTTAACCCAGCAACCTCTAAAGCCATTTCTTTTATTCCTTTAGAGTCATCTCTTTGTGATTTCATGTTATTGTAAACTATAGCGTATGGTTTGTTTGTTTTGTTAAATTTATTTGCCCAATCAAAAGCAGCGTTATCTTTAGATTTTATTGGCAATTTATTCCACCCCATCCATCTTCCAACTGTACTATCTGTTTGTTTTATTCTTTTTCTTAATCTTATATCAGTTAAACCGTCATATGTTCCTACATTTAATGTATGAGGTAAAGTAACAGTTACCGAAAACGTATTAAACTCTGAGCCTTCATGGTAATCTGTTCCGTTATAGTCATTGTTAGACCATCCAAAACTTTGCGACTCCTCAATAGAGTTAACGAAAGTACTTGTATTACCCAATAAATCGTGTTCGTCTTCTAGTTCTATTAATTCTGAAAACATTGGCTGTATATATCTTCTATCTAATATTTCTCCAGAAGATAACTTATCTGTAATTATTTTAGCTCTATGATAATGTATCCAATGTTTAATTTGCCTAGTACTAATATTTTGCTCTAAAGTTTCACTACCGCCAGACATTAATTCTTTAATGTTGTATGCTATTTCGTTTAACGTCGCCATATAATTATATTAATTACAAAATTACGAATTTTATTCCAATTAAACAGAAATAGGCCCGCACAAATTAATGATTAGACCTATTTCATTTGCACAGGGAGCAAATTCCTTACGATATATATCTATTGTTGTTCTTCGTTTGCCTGTACAGTATAATTAGAACTTTCTATGTTTCCTGTCATTTTTCTTACAGTTACATTTAAAATATCATGTTGATAATGTTCTGGAATATCTTCCCAATCACTTACAGTAAGGTGTTTTAACCATCTTATACCAAAACTATCAGAACCAGTAAAATCTGGATTAGCTCCACCTAAGGGTGTGTTATGAAAGTAAAGTCTTGTATCTCCACCTACTGTTGTTGTTACAGCGCATATAGGATTTAATTCGTTTACTTCTTTATAAGGATTATTACTAACTCTTAATTCAGATAGCTGGTCGTCTGATACTATTTTACATTCTATACCGTTTAAAGACGCATATGTTAAATGATAGTATAACTCATTAAATTCACAATAATTACTCGCCACTGTAACATTTCCTGAAGATTGATTAGAAGACTCTCTATTTCCAATCATTTCAGAATAATCTTGATTAACTCGCATTAAAGCGTATCTTTTATCTAAGAACTCTGAAATAGATAAGTTTAAAAATATATCTTTTTCCGAATCTATAAAATATGGTTGATTGGCTTTATCAATCATTAAATCCACATATGTGTACGCTGTAGCTATATTCATTATTTATTATTTTGAATGTCCTCTATTTCTTGTTCTATTTGTGATATTGCAGAACCAGCTCTCATTGAATGTTCTTCAACTTTTTCTACTGTTTCTTCTTTAGCTTTTTTAGTCTTACCACCTCTAAGTTCTTGTTTTAATAAAGCGTAAGTATCACCATTTTCTTTTAACCATACAATAGCTTGGTCTTCAGTTAATCCAATGTTTAACGTATTATGTTTCCATACACCATTAACTTTATTTAAAATTTTCTTATCGTAAGCTTTCTTTAAGAATACTCTATGCTCTTTATCTATATCGTCTACATAAGTTAAGAATTTTTCTGAGTTTGAACTAGCTAATTGAATAATTCTTGCTCTTAACAATACGCTTTCTATTGTAGTGTCTAAACCCATAAGTATTGATATATCATTTACTTCTTTGTCTTTTAATGTAGAAGCTCTTGTTATTGCTTCTGCACTTTTAATTGAATCCGCAGCATTTTGTTGTTCTTGTTTTGAAACATCTTCTATAATAAATTTTCCTCTTATTAAAGGATGGTTTTTTAAAAATGTATATAGTCTATTGTCGTACTCTTTGTCTATATCTAATGTTGTTATAGCTTGGAACATTTCATATCCACTTACTTTATTTCCATTAATATCTACTAGTTCTTTTAACCTACCATCTTTGTCTGTGTAGGTACCAAATTTACAATAGTTAAACTTCTCTGGTTTTTTTGACTTAATCATTACAATGTGACTCATCTTTTTTTGTTTTTAGTTAATACTCCCTGTTAATATTTAGGTATTGTTTTACCTTTGTTTTCTTTTACTAGTGTGTTTCCTTCCACCCATGTTTTATTAGCTGATTCTGTTCTCCATTTAAATCCAGACTGACCTCCAATATTAAATCTATTCTTTTTACTTTTATCGTATTCTTCAGCGGCCCTTTTTGTGTGACCTGGATTTAAGTTATTTAAAAAATCTATAAAGTTCATTTTTTTATCATTTAAGAATAATGGAGGGGACTAAGCCCCTCCTCTATTCAAATTTACATTACAAGTTCTTAACCTGCAAAAGTAATAGAACCAACAGCGTTTTGGTGTACATAACAGTACCAGTACGTTCCATCAGCTACAAACTCTATTCTTTCACCACCAATAGAAGCAGCTTCTACTGTTACAGTGTCAGCAAGTAAATTAGATGCACCGTCTGCACCAGAATCAGCAGCGCTCATAGCTACTATTGTATCTGCAGTTGGAGAGCTAATTACTACATCACCAGAACCTGAAGGAGTTGCCGCAACTATAAATGTTAGTTGCCCACCATTAGTTGGGGGCGGTAAAGTAATTGCTGAGTCAGAACCACCTGATTGTGTTAGGAAAATTGTCATTCCAAAATCATCGTCTTTTAAGACTGTAGTAGCTGCAACACCAGCAATTGTTCTTGTTTTTGCAACTGTTTGCATTATCGGAATGTGTTTTACATCCGACCCAGCAGTATCCTCAGCTTTTACAAAGCCAGAGATAGCTGTTCTTAATCTGTTTAAATCAAATTTTATTGCCATTTTTTTATTGTTTTTGTAGTATTGGGGGGTTTTAATTTTTACCCCCCTCTACCAAGTTATTATTTAAGATATCCTAGCTAAGCAAAGTGTTCTAGGC
>Ga0070747_1000750_pt1 | contig 15747 bp, 13 predicted proteins | sample VirMetDEL_Mar_31_FD_77321 | JGI IMG/M metagenome (GOLD analysis project Ga0070747, IMG submission 77321) | Aqueous microbial communities from the Delaware River and Bay under freshwater to marine salinity gradient to study organic matter... | ecosystem: Environmental > Aquatic > Marine > Coastal... | reverse complement strand
TGACTGATGTAATAATGCGAACGCTGTCCGGACTGCTTATGTTAACGCTTCCAGGACTAACGCTACTTCTCGACGCTTCCAAAGCACCTGCTTCTCCAGCGGCCGCACTTGACGCTTCCAAAGCACCAGCTGCAGCTGCACTTGCGCTAGAGGTCTGAGAATAAAGCATACTTGTTGCAGATGACCCCGGGGTCGCAGAAGAAGATGGGGTATTGCTATCTGTCGAGGAACCTAATGTTGGAGCCGCCGGCATGCCTATTTGACTTTCGAAGGCCTGCCCAACAGCACGGGTCAGATCCTCAAATTTTTCATTAGTCATTCCAAGTAAGAATTCGGCGATGTGTCGCGCAATAGTTTCCCCAGCAAAGTACCCGCCCAAGCCACCTACACCAGCTCTTACGAGTGCAAGAGGACCGCCCGCTGCTCCAATCATCCCTCCAGCCATGGCTCCTAACACGCTACCGCCAACGCCACCAAGTACACCGGCGAGTGCCGCAGCTTTTTGTTTGATAGGCATGCTGTCATCGTTCAGGATCATCAATACTTCTCCGATTGCTATTATAGATCCAATACCAGGAAATCTTAGTAGTTTAGCAATCCGCGGAAATTTCTTTATAGCGGATTTCTCAGCCGCTTTAAGTATGTCATCATGCGAGGCAATTTGGCCATTTGTGCGCTGGATAACAGATCTGGCTCCGGTACCTACCCTCTTCAGTCCTGAGTCAGCTAATTTCTTGTCGGATAGAGAAGCACTTGCACTTCTAACACTTGCAGCCCGATCAGCCTTTGTTGGTGATGTACCAGTTGGTACATCGGCCGCTACTGCAGACGGCCCCGCCAATCCTTTGATTGATGTGACTCCGCGATATGCTCCGTATGCTCCAACCCCTCCAACTCCAAGGGCAGCAGCCGGATTCAACATAGATTCGAATGTGCTACCGACATTATCCATTATCTCGTCCCTTTTTTCAGGATCTGCTAGGCCGGTAAGATCAAAATAGTCAGTTAGAAAACCAGCTAGCGCTCCAACGACGCGTCCTTTTTTGCCAAAAAAACCTCCGATCATTGAACCAGCAAATAAACCCTCGCCACCTTTTTTGACTGTATCGGCTGCAGTGTCAAACATATCTGCTATTACTGGACTCGTATATTCTTCAATTTTATTGCTTATTTCTTCGATAGTATTAGGATCCGATAGACTTCCTAAGCCTAAGAAGCCTGCAACGCCATCTGCAATTATACCATAGCGCGCCTTGCCAAACAGCAGTTTAGACCAACCTCCAGCTGCCATCATGGAGCCTGTTCTTTCAGTCAATAAAGTGTCCATTTTAGTTGCAAACGCTGGGTCGACGCCTAAGTCGCCAAGTACTTGTCCGACATTTTCTCCGAGGAAAGATCCGATACTATCTCCGAACATATCACTAAGAGCAATTAATCCCCCACCCCTCAAAGCTGAAGAAAGTCCAGCGGCAAGCGTAGGAGCAAATGCAGCAGTGAGACCAGCCAAACCAGCTCCGGTAAATAACTTACTAAACAACCCCCCCATACCACCATCAGCGGCCGCAGCGGAAGCAGAAGGGGCTGTATCTCTACCTCCAACCCCTCCAATCTTATCCTCTAATCTCTTTGCCCTCATTTCTTCATTATCTGCATCGAGGCGATCTCGAGTAGCAGTATCTTCTAAGATTTCAAGCTGGTTATTCAGTATATCACTATTGTCATTGACGACACTATATTCTGCCTCTATGATAGTTTGAATTTCCTCCAGGTAACTGTTATTCTCCTGCAGGATTTCAGAAATCTTTGTTTGATCTGTATTCTGTATAAGCGCTGGTAGAGCCATTTGTTAACTTCTTCTTTGTTCTTCTTGTTGTTTGAGAAAACTTACGAGCATTTGAACATAAAGGTCTCTCTCAAAAGGAATCATGTTCTCTAGCTCAGTCAACGAATATTTGTGGTGGTGCATCAAGGAAAAATTTGTATGATACATATTAGCCAAACTATTGTGACTGAGCGCTAGACGAAAAAACTCTGCATACCCCTCAAAGTTATAGATTCTTCCTCGTCACATGCTGGGCACGTATATTCAATAGTATGCTGCAGCGATGGCAATGTTCTATAAAACTTCAATATTTTATCAAATTGAAGTTTTGTTAGGTTTTCAAGAAACCCCACCCTCTCCTCGACGCTGCTGTCCTCATACACGTCGGCATTATCGAATACATTATCGATGCATGTGGCAATCGCTCTGAACACCTTTTCTACATCTGTACTAGAAACATCTTCTTCAATTTGTTGCTGATCTTTGAGACTAGGATACTTCATCATTAAACCAACATCATCGTTAATCATAATTTTCTTACTATGATCTTCAGGATATACTATTCTAACGTTGTTCAGGTCTAAGGTATACTCTGTCTGATGCTCACACTCCGTGTTTGCGCCATGAGATAGCTTGAGCTTAATAATGTTATCAATAGATTTCGATCTAACGTTGAGAAAAATATATTCGATGTCAAAATACGTCATATCCATGACATCCGTTACATCGGGACGAATGCAATTACGAATAATTTGATATATCGAATTAGTAATCTCACTAGCATTGCCACCTTCGAGAGCTACTAACAGTATTTTTTCTTCCTTGACAAGAAACGGTCTGTAGTGTACTAGCTCTCCAGTAGAAGGTAACTCCAATTCAAACTCAGGATTTTGTATATTAGGTAACATGATTAAACCTCAAAATTATGTAAAGACTCCAGAAAGGTCTGAAGCACCAGTTAATGTATATGTATCTGTATCAAATTGGGGTATGTTCAGTATTTCGCCTATGCGAGGCAAACCAATTCCCTCAAACGCGTCGTTAATATTAGGTAGTCCATTAATAGTAAGTGAGGCGCCAGCCGTATTCTTGCGAGCACCTCTTCCAGCCGAAGGTTCATCAGATTCAAGAAAATGTTTATATGCAAATGTTACATTGAGAACATGCATATTGTCGCTTGACCAGCTCAAGGGCATTGAGTTTACTACTATTGGAAACGCTTCGGCAAGACCAATCGAGTATACTGCGTTTCCGGTATCGTCGTATTTTATAATTCCTACCGGTGCGACATAATCACTATAATATCCAATGCTTTGATGTGTTCTTGTATCGTCATTTCGTGTGTGGTTACCAATTACCGAACTTTGCCATGCAGTAAAAAAGGACTTTTCTCCTAGATCTGCTCCACACAACATAGAAATTTGAACGTCTCCGTATGTAACATCATAACCAATCTTTGATGGCAATCCGTACCCTAACGTCTTCTGACTCGATGCAGTTATAGTACGACCAGGGATCTCTGCAGTCTGAATCCTGAACCTCATGTCTCTGTAAGCACGCTTACTTCGATCTGACAAATAAATTTTTCTAGGCAACGACATTACAATTTCATAATGGGCTTCTTTAGATACCCCTCGTGAACCAGCACCTGTTATGTTGGCTTTGAAATCTGAAATATTGAACGTCATTAGCTTACCTTTTTGAGACTATCGCTATACACCTGAGATGCACTAGCTTTTTGGAATCTTTGCAATGGTAGAAATAGGGCAATATCCCATTCTACTGAGTCAATTAAAAACTTCCTCGACTTTACGTGTCGGTTCAGATAGTGCTTGAAGCATGGCTTGAAATATTTGTAGTTAGAAGCCTTGCTTAGCAAGCTGTAGCTCAGCTTGAGTTTAGTGCTATCGTCGTATCGGCTATTGGAAGCCAGATCGTACAAAGCATCCATCAACATTGCTCTTTGCCTATAAGGCAGGTAGTGCATGTTTAATCCATAGAAGCCACCTTCAGCAGGTCCAACTACAAAGATTAGTGGGAATGTGTCATAGTAAGGCAAGTCTTTTTTGAATTTTGGATCATAATTGAAGAGCATCATACTACCTGGCTCTGCACCTCTCGTAGCTTTAGATTTGTTCTCTCTCATCAGCTTGGTAGGAGTTACATCTCTATTCTGAGCAGTATTTCTATACCACTCACGCGCCTCGCGCGTACGAGCTGGTACCTGCCCCGCTTGCATTCCTTTGGTCAATATGCTGTCGAATACGTATGATGCCATTCAATTATTTATCTCATCTTCCAAGCTCGTTTTCTGTTATTATCTGGAACTTCCAGAGCCTGTCTTTACAATACTCCTCAGCAGCTTTCCACTTGGCCTCATTTACAACATAGGTGGTAACTTCGTTTAGGTAGCGTCTTGTTTTCCTAGCTGGTGTTTGAGGAGGCTTTGTTTGCTTGAAAGGCTTAACTTCAATGAGGTGTGTCTCAAACTTTCCATCTGCAGTCCTAACCTTAATAACGAAATCCACGAAGTAACGATGAACTCGTCTATCAAGAGGGGATCGGTATGGAATAACTATCTCTTCAGACCCCCATTTTACAATATTATCATTCTTATCGAAGTATAGCATACACTGGCGTTCCCACGAACTTCTGTAAACAACGTTTGTTGGATCGCCTAAATACTTACTAGGATTCATAGGTTTGTACTTGCCTTTATACGTTTTCACAGGATAAAAAATGCCTACTATTAATATTGGAAAGGGTGCCGATGGGCCTCTTGCTTCTTTAGAGGTTGGAGCAAAGTATGATACAACATACTTTCCAAGCGACTTATCTGAGTCACCCTACTTTATTATATTTAGAGCTACTAAAAGATATAAAGTATCTCAATTGGCTGATGTTAAAGTAAATTATGCAAGCGAGGAGACAGAATTTGGAACTGTCATGAGCGATGAGAAAGTTGGTATTTTTGATAGATTGAAAGCTGGAGCTAGAGCAGTCGGTAATTTTGCCAAAAAGCTCGAAGACATAGGTATTGATATTTCTCAACCTGCACATTCTTTCGCCTTACCTATCCCAGCAAATTTGGCCACGGCATATAATGCCCAATATAGTAATAGTCCGTTAGGGATAGGAGGAGATATTGCCAGGGATGTGGCCGGTAACTTCACAAGTGGAGGGGGTAATTTTATAACAGACTTGACCAATGCCATACAGAATACTGATTCTCTGTCAGCTGATAGTGTTAAAGGTGCGCTGTCGGGATTTGGCTTACAAGCTGCTGGGGCATCTGCTGGCGCAACAGCTTTAGCCAGCGCGCTTTTAGGAGGAACGGCAGCAGGCGTGGTCGGGGGAGCTTTGGGATCGTTAGGGGAAGGAGCTCTCCGAGGACTAGGTCTTGCAGTTAACCCTCACATAGCAAATGTATTCACTGGTGTTGATTTTAGAAAACACACATATTCGTATAAGTTGATTGCAAAGAATAAACAAGAGAGCGATGCAATAAAAGACTTGATATACAACTTCAAGTATCACATGGCTCCCGATTACAAGGCCGCAAATCACGTATTCAACTATCCATCACAGTTTCAAATCATACTTCGAGCTGGAGACTATTTGTATAAGATAGGAGATTCGGTGTTGACCGACTTCACTGTAAACTATACGGGAGAAGGCAATGCCCATTTCTTTGAAGACACTAACGCTCCCTATAGTGTGTCAATCAACCTCACCTTCACGGAAGATACTATTGTCACTAAAGACGAGATAAGGAAAGGTAGATAGAATGGCATACTACTTCAGGCCTTTTGAGTTGATAGACTATGATATAAAGAAGAACGGCAAAACTTCTCTTCTTACTAATGTTATGGCTCGCTTTAAAATTGTTGAATCTTTTGAGCGGCAAGAGGCGGTATATTATGACTACTCTGTCAAAGATGGAGAGCGCGCCGATACAATAGCTTTCAAATACTATAATGATGTTACGCTGGATTGGGTAATATATCTCACTAACAATTTAACTGATCCGGAGTTTGATTGGCCTTTAAGCTCTGATGCGTTAAATCGATTTATTATTAAGAAGTATGGAAGCGTTTCTACAGCGATGAGTCAAACCCACCACTATGAACAATTAATAACATCTCACGAAGTGCTGTTTGATGGAACGGTGATACCAGAAAGATATGAGCAGATAGATTTGACCCAATACAATACTTTAGCCACATCCGACAAAAGAATTGTAACGTCCTACGAATATGAGCAGAGAGAAAATGAAGGCAAGCGAGATATCAAGCTGTTGAGTGTGGACTACCTGCCTGATTTATTAACTCAAGTTAAGACTATATTTAATACATAATGAGTATAATAACAGAAAAAACTAATCCCTACGGTGGTAATTTAACACACCGTATATCGTTTATTGATAGTGATGAAAGTCTTATCGATATAACTCGGATTGTGATTGAGTTTAACATATACGAAAGTATCTTCAATCAGACCTTATCGGCGGATTTAGTTGTTCGAGACGCTATTGGGCTCATCGATGCTGGCCAGAGTCCAATGACGGGTCAAGAATTTGTCGAGATATCATTTGAGTCTAATAATGATAGTTTGCTCGGCGCCTCCCCCAATCTACTATTCAAAGTACATAGAGTAGGCAACAAGACCGAGTTGAGTGCTGGCTCGTCAATATATACCCTACACTGCTCCTCGATAGAACTTGAGCAAAATATGACAACGGATGTCAATACAACCTACAAAGATAAGATTGGGTCTGAAGCAGTAAAGGATATATTTGATAGCTATATTAATATGGATAATGGTAAAGCGCTTAAGGTAGAAGAGAGTGAAAATGTTGTACCTTATACATCAATGGGTCATGCCCCATTTGAGGCAATAGATATAATTGGTAAAGAGAGTAGATCCAAGGAGTACGGGGACGCCTCTCACTATCTATTTTATGAAACTACTCAGGGATTCAACTTCCGCACCCTGAGTAACTTGCTGGAGCAAGATCCTAGACCGGGGGTAGAGTATTATTTCAGCAACGCAACGACAGCCGATTCTTATCCTCCCGAAAGAACTATTATAGGTCACACCTATCTTGATAACGTAGATACAATAGATCTACTGCTAAAAGGAATGTATGAAAACAGCGTGGGTGTTATTGATCCCATTACTAAAAAGTTTTCTGAAACCTCATTCAACTACGCTAATGACTTTGATAGACTTCCCCATATTACCGGAGGAGGTTACCCGACAATAAATCTAGGTAGAAGTAAAGTTCTAGGAAGTGAGATTGGGAGCTCAAGTCATAAGCGGTTTCTTGTTGGAGATCTAGCCAGACAATCAGGCAACAATATAACATTTGATAGTAGAATCACAGCTAACAACGATCCATACACGTTTCATGGACGAGAGCGATTCAGAAAAGCACCGCTCGTAGCTGCACAGCTTGCTTCATTAAGACAATATGGCATTAATATAAGCGTGCCTGTAAACTTGAATATTAACGCAGGGGATATCATACAGCTGTTTATTCCTGGTAATAAGGATAGAGAGGGTGTAGGAGATTCTGCTTTTATTAATCACTACGGATCTAATCCTACATTCTTAGTTACATCGATAGCAACAAAGCTCACTGCAGATGGTGACTACCTATCCAGCATGCAATGTGTCAAAGAATCATTTGCTACGGATCTAAGAGGCCAGAAAATAGCAGGTGTAAATGATTCAAACCAACTGGTTTCTAATCCTGTTAAATACGTCATGCAGAAGTATACTGATTTACCCTTTGGTACTGATAGCACTATCGGTAGTTTGGTGTCTAAATTGTTAGGAGGCTCCGGTGACTGATTTTGTTAAGGATTTTATGGGATATAATTTTATATGGTTTATCGGTGAGGTAGAGGACCGTGATGATCCGCTGAAACTTGGTCGAGTTAAAATTAGATGCTTTGGATGGCACTCTACGGATAAGGACAAGCAACCAACTATAGATCTGCCTTGGGCGTCTACGGTTCAACCAGTCACTGCGCCAGCCGCATCTGCGTCAGGGTTGACTGTTGGGACATGGGTATTTGGCTTTTTTATGGATGGGGAGTCAGGTCAACGACCAATGGTTACAGGACAAATACCTGGATATAGATTTGATGAAAACGGGCTGAATGGTGAATCAGAGCTGCCAAGAGCCGCCAGAGTGGAAGAAGGCTATCCATCGGCTCAATCAGAATTAAGAAAACAAAAAAGAACAAAAGACATCACAAAAGATAAGAGCTCGGATCAATTATGGAGTGAGCCAGAAGAGCCCCAAGATGCCCTGTATCCTTTTGTGCAAACTACAGCATCAGAGTCTGGAATGCTTACCCAACTAGTCAACAGAACTGATACAGGAGAGTCGAGAAGAACGGATTATCACCCTAGCGGAACGTATCATGAGGTAACGACAGAGGGGGACAGTATAACAAAAATTACTGGGGACAAGTACTCTATAGTTGCTAACGATAACCACGTCTATGTTAAAGGCAATGTTTTTCTAACCATAGATGCTGATTGTACTACCAACATAACGGGTAACTGGAAGATCAATGTTGATGGAGATAAAGAAGAAAACATAGGAGGCAACCATAGAATATTTGTTGAGAAGCAAATTATTCAAACTGCAGCCTCTCACGCTGTGGATCTTGGAAGCGGAACAATAACTACGCAAGGTAAGATTGATGTTGACGAAGTTCAGGCTAATAAAGTTAAGGACGGAGATGTCGAGCTTGGCACACATAAACACACAGAAACCGGTGGCACTACTTTAAAGCCACTATAATAACTAGGAGTTAATTATGACTAATGAAATGCTTAAATCACTTTTTGAAACATACGATGATGAGAACACAAAGTTCGAGAAAGGCAACAAGCTAGCAGGAACTAGAGCTCGCAAGGCACTTGCTGAAATTGCAAAACTTGTAAAAGTAAGGCGAAAAGAGATACAAGACGTTAAGAACGCTGATAAATAGTTTATCAAGCTAAGGAATAAATGTGTCTAAATCAGGATCTATAAATCCCCTGGGTAAGGAAGTGCAGTTTAGTGATCTTGGTATCACCATGACTGCTCATCCTATTACGGGCAATGTTACAGTTAAGAAGAACGCAGAGGCTGTAGTTGGCGCTCTGAAAAATCTCATATTGACTAATAGATTCGAAAGACCATACGATCCCCTATACGGTGCTGACATTCGCAGTCGACTTTTCGAACATTTCGATCCGATAGAGCAAGTAAATATAGAAGAAGATATTAAAACCGCAATAAAAAACTTTGAACCTAGAGCAAGAGTTAACGAGGTTACAGTAGTAGCTTCGCCCAACTCCAGCAAAGTTCAAATTAGTATTAATTTTTTTGTGGCAAACCAAGCCCAGCCTATAACTGTTGGTTTAGAAATAGAGAGAACCAGATAAAATGTCTGCAAATAACGCGTTACAGCTCACAAGCATAGATTTTGATGGTATTAAAAGCGATCTCAAAACGTTTCTATCTAATCAAACGGATCTTGGAGATTACAATTACGAAAGTTCGACGATGCAAATAATGTTGAACCTGCTAGCCTACAATACTTACAAGAATGCCTTCTATTTGAACATGGTAGGTAACGAAATGTTTCTTGATTCTGCACAAGTGCGGAATAATGTGGTATCTAGAGCTAAGATGCTCGGGTATACGCCACGTTCGTCACAAGGCTCTACTGCAACCATCAAGTTAACTGTTACGCCTGATGACACGCCGAATAACATTACTATACCAGCTCTGACTCAATTTGTTTCCACAATTGATGGGATACAATATGTGTACGTCAATCCTGAGGCTAGAGTAATAAATGCTAACTCATCAGGTGCTTATTCCGCAAATTTAGATATCACAGAGGGCCGGCCGTTCACTTATCGATTTGATGTGAGCGATGCATCCCCTGTGAGATATGTTATACCTAATCAAAATGTAGATACTAGAAGCATATCTGTAAAGGTACAAGAGTCCTCTTCAAACACCTCGCAGACAACATGGATCAACGCAACAGATTTTACAGCAGTGACCGGCAATACATACGCCTTCTTTATAAATGAAAACGATGATGGAAAGTATGAAATTAAGTTTGGCGACAATGCTGTTGGCAAGGGTCTTACTAATGGAAATATCGTTGTTGCTGATTATAGAATTTGTAGTGGAACATTAACCCAAGGTGCTAATACGTTTGCCACACCTACGTCCATCGATGGATATAGCAACATAAACGTGCAGACAGTAACTGCAGCTACAGGCGGATCAGAGCAAGAAAGTATTGCTTCTGTAAAGTTCAATGCTCCTAGAAACTATCAAGCCCAGAACCGAGCGGTTACTACAGGTGACTACGAGGCGTTAATAAGAAATAACTTTGGAGACATAGGAGCTGTGTCCGTATGGGGTGGCCAGGAAAACAATCCTCCTACCTACGGCAAGGTATTTCTTTCAGTAAAACCTAACACCGGCTTCTTTGTTTCTCAAACCAGAAAGAATGATATTGAAACTTATCTGGCAAACAAGAATGTACTTTCTATAACCCCTGAGGTTGTAGATCCGACTTACAAGTTTATTGTTCCTACAGTTAGGGTAAGATACAATCCTAACATCACGTCATCTACCGCAGGTGCAATTGTATCGACTATAGGCAACAAGCTGATACAGTATGAGCTTTCTGATCTGGTATCCTTTAGTAAGGACTATGTCTCTTCAGAACTGATCAGACAGATATATCCAGCTAATGAAGCTATCTCCAGCATTGAGATAGATCTCAAGATGATGAAAAACTTTATACCTATTACAACAGCACCTACAACCTATAATATTCCTTTCAACAGCAGTCTATTGAATATATCGGGCGGAATTACGTTAAGCGTTACTCCTCAAGCTCACACAGGCCGAGGTCTGACAATTACGTCGAGCGCGTTTACATATGAGTCGAACATTGCTTCCTATTTTGATGATGATGGGTTTGGCAATGTACGAGTGTACTATTTTGACGAATCCAATATAAGAATTTATACAAATAAGACGGCAGGCACTGTCGATTATGATACAGGTCTTGTTACGCTTAATCAAATTATTATTTCTGGATACCAAGGTGCTGCTCTTCAGATATACGCTGTACCTCGCGAAGGAACAATATCTAGCATACGAAATCAGATACTCGCAATTACAGAGGCAAGCATATCTCTGTATGACACTAAGCTCAAGAGAATAACCTCATCAACGTCTAACGTAAGCACTCAAGGTAGTAGTGCGACTGTCGTAGGCTCTGGTGTCATCTCAACGGTATTTTAATGACAACAAACAACAAGTCTTCAATACTTGTAGATGAACTGCTGCCCGAGTTCTTAGATACCGAAGGTCCTAAGTTCAAAGCGTTCATGCGAGCATACTATGAATGGTTGGAAACATCCAATCAGGTTACCGACCGTTCTAAAAATCTTCTTAATTACGCTGACATCGATAACACTGACGAAGAATTTGTCAAATACTTTCAACGAGAGGTATTAGCAGACTTCCCTGAAGAGATTATTGCAGACAAAGCTCTGCTGATATCGAGAATAAAAGAACTCTACCGAGCCAAGGGTACCGAACAAGCATACAAGCTCCTTTTTAGAATATTATACGATGATGAGATTGATTTCTACTATCCTGGCCAAGATATGCTACGCGTATCTGATGGCCGCTGGGTTCAAGAAACGTCTCTAAGACTATCTGCTCCTTTTAGTGGCAACCTATACAATTTGGGCGGTAAGAATATTACCGGATCGACGTCCGGTGCTACAGAAAAGGTCGATAGAGTTGTAGCTACTATTGAGCTGGGCATTGAAGTTTTTGAAATATTTCTTATTAATGTAAGAGGTACATTCCAAGATACAGAATCTGTTACAACCGACGAAGGTTTAAGTGGTACTATTGTATCATCTGTTGGTCCCCTGCAGAATTTGATCATAGATTTTGGAGGATCGGAGCACCGTGTAGGCGATCAGGTATCGTACGTTGCCACATCAGGCACAGGTGCTAACGGTACTGTATTAACTGTCGATGATTCCAGTATTATTCCTACGCTTGTTGATGGGGGTAGCGGCTTTACATTAGGTTCTGTAATATCAATAACCGGAGGCGGTGGTACGGGAGCCAACTTTAGCGTTGGCGGTATTAATAACACGGAAGTAATACCTACGTTTGAGGATACAATATCAGATTTAAAAGATACGCGTATCAATGCAAACACCTACATTTCGTCAAACACTGGTGCCATTAGTGCCAATCTTGCAATTGCCAATTCAAGTACTGTTCTAGGTGTCGCGTTAGGTACATCAAATACGACAGTTGGAACCATAACCTCTATAGTTGCCCTCACAAGAGGATCTGGTTATGAAGAGATACCTACTGTAAGCGTAAGAGAAGACGCTATTGCAGACCAGCTGATACCAGATGGTAGCGGTGGTATAAAAGGATTCAATGCTAACGTAATTGCCTCGTCAACGGGCGGATCTATTACATCTGTATCAGTTGTAAATGCTGGATCAGGCTACAATCGTATTGAGCCGATCACTATAAACAATCTTTCCAGAGCAGCACAAGATGCAACAGGCGCTGGACGTGTTACAGGTATCGTAAACTACGATGGAAAATACACTGACACAAAAGGTTTTATATCTTGGAACAACAAGCTACAGGATAACTATTATTACCAACAATTCTCTTATGTGTTGAGAACTGACCAGTCTTTAGATACCTATCGAGAGATTGTAAAGAGCGTACTTCACCCTGGAGGCATTAATTTATTTGCTGATCTGCGTATAGAGTCCGAAGCTGCTATGGCGTTCTCGGCAGATACGTATATCTATTATGCTATTGAGTTTGCTGTTGCCGACTCTATATCCTCAACAGTGCAATTTGGTACCACTAGTGTCAATCCAACTATAACAATTGGATCTATACCTTCTACTACTACGTTTGGCAACATAACCCAACTTGCCATGTTGTTTGATATGCCTTCTATAGCTTCTACGCTAAGCATTCCAACGAATATCGAGCTGGACGTTTCATTCAATAGTGTCAATATACCAACGACTACAACTATTCCATCACCTACAGTACTACAGGTAGGTGTAGGTACAATGAGCAACTTCTCTGCCAACACTATTACCGATCTATCAGCATCGCAAGTTGCAGATTATGACGGCATCATTATCAATGCCTTACCAGGTAATAAGATATTCGATGGCCTTAGCACATCATTTGTAACAGATCTTAATGCTGGCTCTACCCTGTTCCTACAAAATGTCAACGGAACAGGTGAAGAAATTACGTTGACTGTTGGTAGTATAGACGATGCCAATACATTGTCTGTTACCGCAAACGTTGCTTATAGTAACGGAGATCTAGTATTAGTTAATAATAGCACATTCTTATACACTAGCTAACAAACTGACCTAAATATTATAATCATTAACAGAGTAATCGTATGCCTGCTTTAGTAACAAGAAGATTTAAAATTTACAACGCAGCTCAATTCAAAGAAGCGTTTACTGAGACGGCACCTGACCATCTGTATCTTTTCATTGGTCGAGTTCAAGCCTGGCCCAATGGCGATACTGCTCCAGCACTCGTGGAATCTCCTACGTGCGTGGATTATGATCCCTGGCGAGATATGATTGGCGCTAAAAAGATAACCGCTAACGATATGTCGTTCTCTATACCAAGATACAATTGGACAACAGGCACTGTGTACGATGAGTATGATAATCTTATTGATGAGGTCAACAAGGTTTTCTACGTACTAACATATGCAAACAACGTATACAAGTGTATATTTAATAACAGAGGAACAGCTTCCACTGTAGAACCAACAGGTACAGGGACAACTATTTTTAATACGCCTGATGGGTATAGATGGAAGTTCATGTATACCGTGACAGCTGCCGAAGTTATTAAATTTGTCACACCTAACTACATGCCTATAAAAAGATTGGCTGCCGACGATAGCAGCGCCCAGTGGGATGTGCAGCAAGCAGCTGCCAATGGTGCAATACACGTAATCGATGTGACGTCTAATGGATCGGGATATATTCAAAGATCCAATACCTTGCAGAGTGTTACCAATTCCTCTGTCGTAACAATAGACAGTGGAGCTAGCACGTTAGACAATTATTATCAAGGCTCCACAATCTTTATATCCTCTGGATTAGGAGCAGGTCAAATAAGAGGAGTAAGTAGCTTCGTAGGCGATACTAAAGCTCTTACTGTGGATACAGCTTTCAGCGTTACGCCTAACTCTACCAGCACATTTCATATAGGACCTCTGGTAACAGTTTTAGGGGATGGCACAGGAGCAACAGCGTACGCCAATGTACAATCGGGTCAAATTAAACAGATAAATATGGTTGGTATAGGCACTAGCTACTCTAAAGCTAATGTTGCTATTACAGCTGCAGTTGGAACAGGAGCTATAGCGGTACCAAGAATATCACCACCTGGAGGACATGGCTCTGATCCTGTAGATGAGCTCAACGCTCATAACCTAACTTTAAGTGTACGACTAAGTGGTACCGAAGGAAACAATCTTCCTTCTAACAATGACTTTAGAGTTATTGGTATGTTAAAAAATCCAGTGCTGAGCAGCAACGGTGCCTATGCAGTAGATAACGCCTACGATCAAACGACGAGGCTATCTGTAATTAACCTCACAGGTATACCTCAGCGCGACGAGATGGTTAATGGAGCGTTATCAGGTGCCAGCGCAAGAGTAGTTTATTTTGCTAACACGGACAATACTAATACTCGTGGCGATATAAAAGTTGTAGGTATAAACGGCATATTCCAAAATGAAATCTTGACAGGTAATACATCATTAGTTACTTGTAACGTATCATCCATAACAACCGGTGAGCTAGAGCCTTATAAAGGCGACATAATGTATTTGGAAAATCGTGTTGTGTCCGTAAGAACATACGATCAAATAGAAGATATTAAAATAACATTGCAGTATTAATAGGATGAAAGATGGCCATAGCTAACACAGTAACATTGTCTACAAACTTTAACGTAGATCCTTACTATGACGATTTCGATGAGAGCAAGAACTTTCATCGCGTGCTCTATCGTCCTGGTTTAGCTGTACAGGGTCGTGAGTTAACACAAATGCAGACTATACTGCAAAACCAGATCGATAGATTTGGCGAGCATGTATTCAAAGAAGGGGCTATTCTTACAGGTGTTGAACCTCAGATAGAGCTTCTGTCATATGTTAAGCTGCGCGATAATGATTCAAGTGCTGTCGTTGTAAATGCTAATAATTTTATTGGCACGCAAGTTGTTGGATCCACATCTAATGCTACTGCGGTAGTCGTCTCTACGGCTACAGGATCTGAGGCTGAAGATCCTAACCTTAAAACCCTCTATGTAAAATATATTGACACTGGTTCAGTAAGCAATGTTGGCAACACTGTATTCACGTTAGGTGAAACTATTACTGCCAACACTGGTGGATTTACTGCCAATGTGGCATCTGGTACATCCTCTGCAGGTCTTGCTACTCGTGTATCGATTAGTGAAGGAATTATTTTTGCTAAAGATCATTTCATCAGAGTAGAAGCTCAATCTTTAATTCTTGGAAGTTACGATACTGTTAGCTCATTCAAGATTGGCCTCGAGGTCGTCGAGTCTATTGTCACTGAAGAGACAGACTCCACACTACTTGACCCTGCGTCTGGTTCATATAACTATGCTGCTCCAGGAGCTGCAAGACTTAAACTTACACCAACACTTGCCAAGTATGCTCCTACAGCCAACACTGGATCTAACTTCGTAGAACTTACTAGAGTAGACAACGGCTTCCTAGTTTCTAATAGACCAAAGACAGAATATT
>Ga0070747_1000746_pt1 | contig 15798 bp, 5 predicted proteins | sample VirMetDEL_Mar_31_FD_77321 | JGI IMG/M metagenome (GOLD analysis project Ga0070747, IMG submission 77321) | Aqueous microbial communities from the Delaware River and Bay under freshwater to marine salinity gradient to study organic matter... | ecosystem: Environmental > Aquatic > Marine > Coastal ... | reverse complement strand
TTTACATCACCATCTACAGTTAATAATGAATCACTTACTGTATTTGTTCCAATAGCCATTTTATTAGCTCCGGCATCTACAAATAATAAATAAGGATCATGATCTGATTCTACCCTAAAATCAGCCGATGCTGCACCACCCTCATTTATTGTAACTCCTGTTGATGAAAATCTCGCTGCTTCTAAACCATTAGCATTTATTTTCCAATAATCATCATTGTTGGTCATTATTTCTGTACCAGATGACCCTACAAAGATTTTACCATTATTAGATAATTCAATGTCACCGTCCATACTTAACGCACCTGACACATTTAAAGAGCCTGTGCGTTTATGAATATCTGCGGAATCATCACCAAAATCTGTTGAACCAGATAAAGTTTGGAATGTGTAACTTGTAACAGATGAAGATACAACGTAATTTTCTGCTGTTATACTATCAACTCGAAAATCGCTTAAAACTGCAGATCCTGATCCATAATAAAGTTTTCCAGAATCCAAATTAATTGCTAATTCACCATCCGCTAAACTGCTTGGGACCGCGGACCCGGTTCCTCTTCTTATTTGTATTGTTTGTGCCATAAACTATTCTATTTTATATAAATATTAGTTAATTATAATATACCCGGGTTTACAAATAATGAACTATCATCAAAAATATCCGATGGCCATCGAAATTTATAAATGTCTTGAGACATCTTTACCTGATATCCCTGACCTGGTATTAAGTCTCCTATTCCATTAAAGCTAAATTCAGGCATGTATACAGTACCAGCATTATCTTTTACCATCTGAATAAAAGGTGACAGGTTTAGTGGTTCTCCATCCACAGTTCCATTTGCAAATGCATCTACTGCATTTTGCGGGGTTTTTCTGTTAAATGAAATTATATTCCAGCCTTCTAAAAAATTTATATATCCATGTTCATATAAACTATTATGCCATAACAATTGTCGATTTTGCACTATCTGTGTATTGATGGCTAAATTTGCACCAAACAATGGAATAGTAAATTGAACAGGCTCTAACATCTTTACCTGGTATCCTTGTCCTGGGAGAAAGTCACCTATGCCATTAAATGAAAATTCTGGCAAGTATACGTCTGCTGCGTTATCTTTAATTAGCGCTACTTTATCCTCAATATCTGCAAACGTATCGCGTATATTCTGAGCATATGGTAATACTGATCCTATTATATTCCAGCCGGCTTTGAAATTATATGTAACATATTGTGATGCACCAACTAATGCGGCTTGTTCTCCAAGTAGTTGATCAAATTCTATTTCTTCCGCTGTCGTTGAAACGTTTTGCAGTTCTTCTGAAGCTGCTACATCTATTATACCAGCAATATCACGCGTATAAACCGTGTCAAGTCGATGTTCTGGTGCTAATGCCGAAACTGATCCGGAAATTTGATTGATTCCCATTAGAATGTACCCCCATCAATGCTAGTCGTAATTGTTACAAATGATCCAGTTTGAGAATTTTGTATGTAACTGCTTAAATCTTGATCTCCGGTATTAGTTCCACTTAAATTAGAACCTATAATAATACCACTTGCGCTTATATCACCAGATGCCGTTATTGCCGTTGTTGTTAATCCTCGGGCGCTAGAAGCTATAACAGTTGGTGCAGATATTTGTCCACTACGTATAGAACTTCGGTCTGCACCGGTTCCTACATCTAATTGGCTGCCGGCACTTAAAAATATATTAGATGCTGTTATATCCGCGGACGCACTAATATTACCTGACTTACCTATTTTAAATTCTGTGATTCCGGCGCTGTTTTTTACGGTAAGAAGATCTGGATCTTTATAAGCTCGAGAACCAGACCATGTACCTCCATCCCATGGTTCTGACAATGTTAAATGATTGTCATCTACTATAGATTGCACTACATATGTTCTGAAAACACTGGCTGATTGAATGCGTATTGCATCACCTAAATTTAATTCAGTTAAAAATGTAGATGTTGCACTTCCAGTAATTCCATTAGATCCATTAGATGCTGATACTGTTCCAATTGGTATACTAGCTCCGTTAGCACCTATAGTCACACTACCTGACATCATAATTGTGGTAGCGCTTAAATTAAGCGAGCCAGATGTTGGATGTAATACGCGTATATCGGCCTTTGCATCTGCTACATTATAAATTCTATAAGCATCTACGTATATTTCACTTACACCAGATGGGGTATAATACCCAAACATACGAGCAGAAAATTCGTCTACTCCACGCGAACCATCCTGTTTATAATCTGTAAAATATATAGGAGTTAATGACGGTAATTGCAATGAACGGCTAGCATATACATCTAATCCACGGATATCTGATCCAAGTAATGTGGATGAACTTATAATAGAAGATGTTATCCTAGGACTGTTAATAGTTTTAGAATCTACAAGACTTGCGGATATTATACTTGCTGTTACAGATGCGGCTTTCTGTATTGCAAATTGGTAACTCATTACTACATTATTATTTAGCTCACCACCTGTAAATGTTTGAAATTCGGATCCTATTACAGATCCAGAAAAATATCCTAGCCGAGCCGCAGATGCCGATACTGCTTTATCAAAAATTGATAATGAATCCGATAAAGGTCCTATATCTCCGGTATCTGTTTGATTTATTCCAATATTTATTTGTTTTCTATTAGTTGGTCCAAAATATATATTTTCATATAAATCTAAATGATGTAAATATTGCGCTGTATCAGATCTATCATTGCCTAATAATGCACCACTCACTTCAAGTTTATAATATGCATATTTACTGGCAGTTGCTATACTAGCCGTTACATGTGAAATATAGTATCCTTGTTCTCCATTATCACGATTTTCATTTATAGTAGCTAACACCCCTTCATTGTCAGGCATATACGGTCCACCTAACGTATAAAAAGATGATGTAATTACACCATTAGCAGTATTTGTTGCCATATTACTAGCAGATGCAATTGCATTAAATGTGACATTGTCATGACTAGCCCATAATGTAATTCCATCAATAAATGGTAAAGGATCATTTGGTGTAGGAGCTGAGGCAGTTGTATGACTATAGTACAATCCAATTGAATCTAATCGTTTTGCTTCTGAAAAATGAAAACTATGAGTAGTACTTTGAGCATATGACGGGACATCAAAATAACCGTAACTGGATAAATCTGGGAATCCATCTGGAGTGAATGCAAATATATTACCTCCATTCACTTGAGTACTTACCGCGCCGGCATTTGCATATTTAGTAGCGGTATTTACGGTATCATACAATTCTAATGTCTTTATATAGTAAGAATTGTCAATACCGGTATACGAATTAGATACTGATTTTAATTTGATGCGATAATACTTGTACTCGTTACCGGATTGAAACTCATGAGTAGTAGTGTTAAAACTGGTTGCCTCGAATGATGTAATTGGTAACCAATTTTGACCATGGTCGGAAATGACGGTATTACTAGCATGTGTATGAAAAGAATATGTTGCATCATTTGATGCGGATATTTGTATTGATAATGGCTCGAGGTTTTGAATTGTTCCGATGTTCAATGCAATTTTCTGCAGATCACGTGCCAAACTAATTTCACCACTTGGCGATGCCGGGTACGGATCAGCAAAAAGCACGTCAATGCTCATCACGTCTTGATCCGGATTAAATCTTGCTTCTGTTGCAATATTGTCATCAAATAGATCATCTAATGAACCAACTAAAATTTGGCCATCATCATGTGTTGATGCGCCAGTTGTTGTGTTAAATGATCGTACTATAATTCTAGCGGTAGTTAAATCAGCTGCAGATGATCCAGTCATGATTGGCATGCCAGTTAAATCAATTTTATTAGCATTGTTTACATACTGGGCACCGTAGTACCGAACTGGCCCGGTAAACGATCCAGATGTTTCATATAATGATGCAGATCCTAAATGGATTAAATAATCACGTGGCCCAATCGATGACGATACAATTAATAAATCATCCAATTGAACATATTCTAACACATCATTCGAATCAGTAGGCGTTAATGTAGTTTTTTCATAATATCCATATTCATTTTCACGTTGATATTTGGATCCGGATGATGAAAATATTGTTGTGGTAATTCCAGGCGATGAAGTTACAGTGGTAGTTGAAGTTGAAATCCCATCAGTATCAGTACTGGCCGCGGCTGCACCAGTTGGTCCTATATATCGATATCCTACAATCCATAATGGAACTTGGAGTAGTCCTCCACTTCCATCCTTTAAATTAACGTCACCTGCCGCGGTAGATCCAATTTGTATTGCACCGGATGCCGGATCAAATACATAGCCGCCATAATAAGATACGTCCGGGTTGTCATCGTTCTCTTGCCCAGTTTTTAGTAATGATGCAGCTCCTGGTTCAAGACGACTGGAGGCGGATTCTTTTATAGTATCTCCATAATCAGATCCAAAACCTTGTGCATAAAGCCAATTTTTTAATCGCAGGCTATCACGTTGTAGTATTGCACCAGGCGTTACTTGAAATGGATATGCTGAACCATAGGCTCCGGGGTTGAATGTAAAATTACCATCAGAACTAGTATCACCTTGGCCATCTCTCACATCTGACCAGTCAATTGCAACATAAAATTGTTTACCAGATGTTGAATGTAACCATAATGGCATTATAATTTTTTCAACGTACTGGAAATCTGCGTTTTGTTCTGAGCCTGGCCTTTCTCCAGATAAATTAGATGAACCATCCGATTTTGTATACGTTGTTACAAAACTTCCGTTATATAAAGCTGTTAATTTTGATGCACCGCTACCTCCCTGGGCTGTTCCTCCATCTGGAGTCCAAGTACGTATTCGTTTAATTTTTGTATCTAATGTGGTATCTTGAGATATACCCGGAGAGACGGATATTAAATTTTCAGAAAATATTGGATGTCGTGACTCAAAAAATTCATCTGATGCAGTATTAGTATCTTTTGTATGTTGAATGTTAGATACATGTTTAAAAGCAGCTTCGCGTTTTTCTGATGATTGATATGCCATTTACGTTATTTATCCTTTATTTTAGTATCGTAATGACGTATCACAGTTTTTAGTTTACTAGATAAAGTACCCCATTGTTTGTAAGTTATGACTCGAGTCAAATAAAAGTTATCTAATTCACCAGTCTTTTCACCATCATTAATTAAAACTTTAAGTTCTACAAAATTCTCTTTAAACTCTATGTCTATAATATTTTCAACGTTCATAACATCCTTTTATATAATTATGATGAATGCATATATTTAAACGATTTACAAATCACCAGAACTATTTTCTGAAATATGTATTCCAGTAATTCTATTAGCATATCCTGCCTTTATTCGTATACGCATTAATATTACAAAACCAGAGAATGCTGGCTCAAATCCACCGAAATCGGCTCTGACTCGATATGCCCCAGTTAATCCAGTATTATAACTGCTAAATTGAGTATATAATCCACCGTCATCTGTAACAGATAATGTTTGTTTACCTTTTTGTTTAAACAAATTTTGAAACTTTGTTCCGGGAAAGTCATATCCACCGGTGGTTCCAGAAGATTTTTGTGGACCTGGTAAGGCTAGATCTATACGCACATCTCTATCATCTATTCCTACGCCGGCATTTGCATTTGTGTTTGTAATACGGAAATTATCTAGATTATTATCATCTGTAAATACAAATATATATGGTTTATTAGTAACAGATGATCCTTCAAAATAAAATGATCTGCAATAAAATTTATCGCCGGCTTCATTGGAATAATCAGGTGCATTTGGATTCATAACCGCATAATTTACAGTATCACCGTTTTGATCAGTTGCAACAGATGTATAATCCAATGTCGGGTATTTTAATCGGCCATCATAATATTGCTGTAGTTCATTGGAACCAGATATTGAAATATGTGATTGGAAGCTTGGTCCAACTATATGATCATTATATAGACCTGAATTAACTATTGATTGACTAAATTCTCCGTCTAACCAGAATTTTTCATATCCAGGACTTCCAGGTTGGTTACTAGCTGCACTTGTATTTGTTGTTCCATAGTCTCCACCGGCATTTGTGTTAAAATTAAATGAAGCAGATCCTGCAAATGATGCACTGGTCCATCTATACACTTCAGTTCTAAAATCTTCAGACACGCGTGATGATACTCCTCCTACTTCATTATATGTTGCAGCTATATTCACGGCGTCTAAAAAACGACCAATTGGTAATTTGGCAATATTAGGATCAATGGTCCAGGAATCTGCGGAATTTAACTCACGTTTATAGGTTTGGAAATATAATTGATATACTTGTCCTAGGTCTGCATTAGTTACATCCTGGGCTTGAACTGTAAAGTCTTTGATACTAGCACTTTTATATGAGGTTGGTACAGTGTTTCTAGACGATGTTTCGAATTGTAACCCATTCATATTAGCTGGTAAATTATATAACGACTGTCGGTGCACTATAGCCGGAAGGCCGCTACCAGTAGTTAGTTGTAAGAACGCTGCATGATCATGTCCTATTTCAGACACATAATCTGATGCATTATCTGACCGTCTATATGTGTTATGTGGTATAGCATGTACTCGGTCATTTAAACTTACTTTAAAGTCCGTGACTTCTTTAAAATAACTAACTCCGGAGAGACTGAAAGTTGGCTCCGCTCCTGCCAATGGAGTATAACTTAAAGTTGGTTCACCATGCAAACTAATTGTCGGTTCGCCTTTTATTCCATCATCATAATACCAACTAAACGGTTTCCAGCTTTGAATAATTTCATCGTTAATTGAATGAGAAAATTCTAAATTATTATATCCATCATTTAATTTGCTATCAATTTCTATACGAGCGCTCCAACCTTGATAGCCATTAGGATAATACTCTACACCATTTTGTATACTCTGTGATACATTGTTAAATGGTTGCACGGTTGTTATAATTAATCGACCTAGGTCTGCATGTGGTGCTGTGAATGATGCTGTACCACCACCGGTATAATTTGCTGCAATATCTTGTTCACCGTCTTTATCCGATGGTTCAAATTCTGTGCCTAAATTATAATTTACTATTTCAGAACCATTTATTTTAACAATTAACGATCCGCTATCACCAAAATCAAATAAACGATCATTATCACCATAATTACCAGTAGCTGCAGGCGTAAATGGAGTAAATGACATGGCATAATCTGTAGGTCCAGTATGTGATTCTTTTGCCATTATCACATTTGTAACATGAGAACCGGCGGAATGGCCAGGACCGTAACTGGTTAAACCAGTTGGTAATGTTGCGGCATACATTCGACGATTATTTCCATCAATTTGAGCAAAACTAATACCCGCGGCGCCGTAAGAGTTGTTGTCCGTATCATGATCTCCTGCTCCTACGCTACCCCAATATTTTCCTTCCATGGTTTGAGGCTTTGCCGGAACTACGGCAAATGCAAACTCACTAACTGATGATGTTCCTTGACCGTAATATGGATCAGATATTGTAGTAGATCCGGATATAAGTACTGTTAAGTGTTCTACTTTGGTCAATGTACTCATATAACTACTATCTATCGTTAACGATGATGTATTATGGCTAGAGTTGGATGATTTGGCTGGTGCGAATGTTAATCCGACATTACCATTAGTATCGTAATTAACATGAGCATGGTCTGCAAACCTAACATATGATTCAGATGTAATAAGCGGAGCACTTGCCGATATCCCGGATACAACATCAATTAAAATATCATTATCAGCATTATATGTGACATATACCGGTAGATCTGAACTTGATGAATAATCCATGTCTAAACTAGACGTAGACGCTGCAACAGTGATCGATGCTGTCTGAGCTGGAAATACCGTTACAACTGATTCACTAACTGCTGCATATTGCACAGTCTTACTATCATTAAATCCATGAGTTACTTTAGATGCGGAAATTATAAACACTTCTGGATCTGTATTAAGACCTCCGGAATTAATAAACTGTATTGGCGTAAATGATGATGTATACGACATGCTTTGAGATCCATGCTGTTCATATAACGATGCTACAGAACTTGATAAATGAGCAGATCCAGTATGCAATATAAATTTATGTTCACCAAATGTTCCAATGCGATCTGGTGCTCTATAGAAAAATATATTTTCAGCCCCGGCATATTCATTATTACCGGATGCCTTATATTGCCATTTATTTTTAGCAAATGATATCAGGTACCGTCGGTACGGAGTGCTATTTTCAAACTGCATATCTTTGTCTTGAGCAGTATCTCCTTGAAAATGCAATGGTTCCCAATTTGCCACAGATCCGGTTGTAAATGCACCGCCGTATGTGGATCCAGAAACTGATATTGCTGAATTAGAATGGTACCCATTTGTCCGATGTTCCACTACTATTCTGTTTATCACAGTTGGTTGATCACAATTAATTGCAATCCATAATGTGGTGTTATCATCGTAGGATTGCATAGTTTTAGTTTCATATAAACCTGTTGCAATGTTATATGTTTGAGCAGAATTGCTCCAACGAGCTAACCAGTCAGATGCTCCGGCTAAAATATTTCCTGGTGGATAAGAACTATGATAATGTGATGCAGTTATATTACTAACTAATGGTGTAAATTCAGGTCCGGTAAAATCATCTGGTATTACTCCTTGTATATTACTGAATCCTGTCACATCTACTTCTGTTTTAGCATGATGTGGTCCAAACGGTTCTTTTATATCTGCTAATACGCGCATACTTACAAGTTGATTACGTGAATCTGAGTTCAGATATGTATGATTTACAGCGTTATCTGTTTCAGTGGTTCGAAGTCCATGCAATACTCTAGTTTCACGCGATGATGTACCAGCCGTTGATCCAGAATATTCTTTTTCAACTTCTACACGCAAATTAGTGATTTGAGTTGCATCAGGAGCTTGAATTGTAATATCTGCACTTGCTACAGATCCAGTTTCAATTCCATCTGCGGAATCATTAACTATGTATACACCGGTTGTATTTGATCCTGTTTCGGCTGATGGTGTAAATGTATATGAGTTGGCAGCAAAAAAAGCGGCTCCATACCATGATGAAGTAAAGGTTTGAGAAAATAAATTATCAGAATTCAATGCTCTCATTCCAGAATCACTTGCAGTGTCTTGACTAGCAGTATGGAATCCAAATGCAAATGAATGACCTTGACCATCTGTTGCAGATACCTGAGTTTGGAAATGACCTAATCCTAGCGGTTCAATAACTTTACCTAATATACGGAAACGCATTGCAGCACTTCCAGACCATATATCACCTATCGTATCAGCTGCTTGTGCTGTTAAAGTATTATTAAACCCGTATAATATTTTCTGCGTTCGTGAACTGGCTCCAATACTTGAACTGTATGGAAAGGCTTCTGTTTCTACTCGCAGTCCATCTATTTCTAATGGTTTACTTGCACTTACTACAAGATATAGATTTTGAGTACTGGTACTGGATTGATATCCATTTTCGGATACATTATCATGTTTAATAAAATTAGTACTATCAGATAAATATATTTGTATATAATCATTTGCTGAATTATTATTATAACTTCCTGATAAAGTTTCTCCAATCCATGATGATGTATATCGACCAACTAATCGTGACTGTTCATCATATCCTACTTCAGATAATGCAGTTTGAGTTGATGATGTACTGAACGCAATAAATTCGCTATACTTAGTATTGCCACCATAACCTTTATTATCTATATAATATCGCATTAACGAACTACTATGCATTGGTCCTACCGGTTCTATAATTTCAGTTAAAATACGGAATCGTGTCACTGCATGTGGATCATATATATCAGATAAATCACTACCAGTTGCGCGAGTTGTTTCTTCGCCATATAAAATTGATCTGGAAATTGCACTGGCATTTGACACAGATGTGTTTTGCGTACCGATACCACTCTCTCCCCGTGTTTCAGTTTCTATTCGCCAGTTTTCTATTATTGTAGGCGCAGTATCAATTATCTTCATTGTAGTTGTAGTAGGCGGTGATATTATATGATCATTTTCATTTGACGGTGTATGCACAAAGCTAGCTTCAATAATCCAATCTCGCGTACTTCCAGCCCCTACTGATAAACTACTTCCGGAAAATGATGATGTGTATTGTGCTACAATTCTATTTGATGAATCTTCAAATGAATTAACCGTTACTATCGATGATCCGGTTTTAAATATAATTGTTTCAGTTATATCAGCTTCTCCAGCAGATTTAAGTATTTTGGTAACAGTTGTTGGATATGTAACTGGACCTACTGGTTCAATTATTTCAGCTCGTATTCGGAATCTAGATACCGATTGTGATGCGTATAATGATGCAGAATCATGTGTTGCAAATGATGATGAATCAGCTAATGATCGTCTAGTTACTCCATATAACACGGTGCGCTGCTGCGTTCCGGTAACACCAATGTCGGTGGCGGCACTAGCACTATGACCATAATTTTCAGATTCTACAAATATATTTTTAATAATTGTTGGTGGTGTATCATGTACAGTTAACTCACCATTTGTTTCAGTAATATCAAATCCATTTTCACCAGAAGCTTGTTCCATGAAACTGCCAGTCAAAGCATATACTGTATTACCACCTGCAGCTGCCGTAAATGATCTTCCTGTAAATGATTGTGTATATCGAGTAACTAATCGGTCTTGGTCATCATAACCATATGTAACTAGTCCACCTTCCGCTATTGACCCAGTATCTATCATGTAAAGTTTAGAACCACTACCATATGATGCACTTACCTGTATTTTATGAACACCTGGTCCAATTGGTTCAGTCACCTTTGCTCGGAATCTTATACGTGATACTGATTGAGATGCGTATATGGATGCGGATGGATGATTAGTCCATGACAAACTTTCAGACGTTGCATTTGTTATTCGAGGATCTCCGTATAATACTGTACGGGCTGCATTAGACACGGCCACATCAGAATATCCATGTGTTTCTGTTTCCCAGAAAACATCTTCAATGGCAACTTTTGGAGTATCATGTACTACCATGGTAGTGGATTGTCCAGATTCGGTTACGAATCCACTTGCATCATTAGGTGTATGTAATATTGATCCGGAAGTATATGTCCATTCGGTAAAACTATTACTACTAGCTGATAATTGTTGTCCTACCCATGATGATGTGTAATGAGCAACTAACCGGTTCTGTACATCATATGCAATTGCAGATGAAGCAGTATGAACTGAGCCAGTACTAAATAGTATGGAACTTGATATATCTGTGAATCCGGTTAGCGTGCCAGATGTTGTACCAGTATAAAGTTTTATATAGTTTATAGGAAAATAAGTATTAGTAGGATTAAAATCAAATCGATACCATTGATAAGATTCTTGAGGTATCCATTGCAATGTTTTTTCAGTGTCGGAAATTGTATCAGTTGTTGTGGCAAGCGTTTCCCAGTCTGAGCCATTGTTTGTATTTGATCCAAATATAGTAACTCCGTTCGTTGGATATGTAGTACTTTCACCATCTATTTTTGCTTGTCCTATCAGAATAGTCGATCCATGATTGTAAATTACGTTGCTAGCTTGTGGTTCTTGAAAATAACCGTTAGAATTATAATCGTTAAATTGGCCAGCTAAACTAGTATTCCATAGTGGTATTGGCGACCATCCTGTAGAATCAGGATCATCATTAGCACTACCATTAAACACAATACCATTGCCACTATTACTGGTCTCATCAGCCGTAAATGTATCAATTATGGTGCTTTGTCCACCAGATGACCATACCTTTTCAAAACGCGATGCGGTATGATGTGGTCCAAATGGCTCAGTCACAGTTGCTAACACACGGAAGCGTGACACGGAATGAGATGCGTATAATGATGCAGAATCATGGCCTTCAAAAGAAGCGGAATTTATCAAAGTATGATGTGGTGTACCGTATAATACTGTACGCATTGTATCTGCGCTTCCTATATCAGAATATCCGTACGTCTCTGATTCATATACTATGTTTGTTATTTCCGTCGGTGGGGTTGCGCTCACAGATACCGAAGCATATGTTCCTGGTATAATTGTACGTCCAGCATTCGTAGCAGAATCAAATGAAGCACTAAATGTATACTTGCCAGGCAACAAATTAAAGTTAATCCAAGATGATGTGTAATGACCAACTAGTCGATTATGTTCATCATATGCAATTTCAGATGATGCAGTATAAGTTGCACCAGAACCAGTATGAAATTGAAATTCATAAGAATGTACATAGTCACTACCTGGTGTAGTTTCTAAAGTTGATTTCATATTGGTATGATGTGGTCCAAATGGTTCTGTTACAGTTGCCAATAATCGTAATCGTACAACTGATTCACTTATATATTCTGCAGACTTTTCATATTCTTCTAAACTTGAAGTTTCTGAAACTTGTAATGATGAAGTGTATCCATATAATACGCTTGCCGATCTTTCAAATGCTCCAACACCAGTTAAAAATGATCCAGATTCCACTTCCACTCGTACATTTGATATTTCAATGTCAGGTACTGGGGTTACTGTCAATGTGGTCATCGGTCCTGCCGCGGCATCAGATATATGATTATAGGTACCATGTCGAATAATATCTGTAGTATCGCCAGTTTTATTGATTAAATAATATGTAGCTGGGGTATACTGAAAAGGTGAAAAACCTAAACTTTCTGTCACATTGGCAAAGGTAAAATTGTTGCCGTATGCAGAAGCCGTGGCTCGAAATAATCCAGTTGCCATACTTCCGCTAAATCTGAAAGTTTTATTATTCAATACCGGTGTACCGCCGGATTCGAGAAATTTTATTTCTGTGAAATGTGTTCCATCTGCAACATAATCTGGTGGTTCTGTTATATCGGCCATTACAGATACACGTACCAGTGATGCAGTATAACGAGGATGCAGACCAACAATATTATCACGCGTAATAACATCATCGTATAACACCGTAGTAGTAAAATTATCAATTCCAATGCCAGAAAATGAGCCAGATTCTATATGAGCTCGTATATTGCTAATACTAGCTGTTGATGGAGGTATTACTAATAAATTAACATCAACGGAAGATGCATTTTCAAACTGATTATTATCCTGCATATAAACCGTAAACGTTTCTTGATACGGTTGCACTGATGGTGCATGTATTGTAGTACCATCCATAACACTGTAGTTTGATATACTGGCAGTAAACACTAATGCATTATCTGGCATGGCTGATGCATAGGGTCCATATCCATCCGGTGCTCCTAGTGAGATGGATCCAGTTGCTATGAAAATTTGGCTATCGGTAATATCAGTTTGCGGATGTTTTAAAAATAAATCGTAACTTGCAGATACAGATGTGATAGGCGGATCTAACTGTACTCTGGAAGCTGAATAAACTCGTATAAAGTCGTTTGCATTAGAATCTTCAGAACCGGTAAAATGAAAAATTATATCTTTGGTATTTGTATCATGCACTAAAGACATAGTTAAACTAGCACGATGTGCAATCGTCGGTGGTACATTGATAAACCCTTTAATAAATACAGTAGAATATACCAATTGAGTATTGTTTGCGCTACCAGTCTCAGTTGCATAAACTAAATATCGATGCACTCCAGGTGCTAAATCATTTTCATAAGGATTTTGACCGGTCGAGTCATTGCCTGGATAATCATCAAATCCAGTATAAGATGAATTACCGCCGGCTTGGCGAGTTACAAATGTATCTTGAATTTTAATAAATGAATAATAATTTGGATTGAAATCTGCGGAATGTGTAGTTTGTATTAAGACAGATCCTGGCAAAGCAGTATCTTGACCAGAACCAAGTACTATTACATGATCAATCGATGTGGCAGGTGATCCAGAAATTCCAGAACCAGATCCGGCGAAAAATACTTCGGTGCCTATTCCGGAAAGGCCAGAACCATCGCCTACAAATGTATCTGCAGTTATAGTGGTTGTTGTAACTCCACTTTTAAATTGAGCTATGCTACCAGATTGTACCCAGTTGCTACTAGTAAATTGATGTTTTCCTGCCATTACAATTCATCCGGATTAATTATAACTGTAGTTCCTGTAACTAAAGTTTGTTTTGATGCAGTACTCATTGCTAATAATAAATATCTGTATATACCAGTACCTAATGTATCTGTTACAGTGTTTTTAGCAACTAATCCTTTCTGTGTTCCAGAATAATCAGAAGCTTCTTGCCATAATGCAGCGTTATTTAATTGTTGCCTTAAAAACGTAAAATGATTAAATGTTGCGCCAGATGCTGAAACTGATAATGTTATGGTATGGTCACCTCCAGATCCGGTAATCCATTCTCCGTATGTCGGTGGAGTAGCTAATGATTCAGATCCAATAAATAATTGTATTCCAGTTGTAGTAATACCAGTTAACGCAGATCCATCTCCTATTAGTTTTGCATTAACCGAGCCGGTTACATCGATACCAGATTTAAATTTTGCAATAGATCCTGATTGTACCCATTGACTGCTTGTGAATTGATGATCACGTGACATTACATTTTCCTTATCATTGCACGTATAAGTCCGCCTTCAGTTTTTGTTTCCAATGATTGAGCAATTATTTTTCCAAATAACTGAAGTTCAAATATTTTACTAGGATTAACTGCTTTACCATGACCTATGATATTGCTAGTAATTATATAATCACCTTCATATACTGGACCGTTAACTAACACTGGTTCAGCCCCTAATATAATTGGAAAATTATGACCAGATGAAACAATGCCCATTATTAATGAATCTGCTTCGGTCGTACATGGTACCATTTTGCCGGCTTTAGAGACCAGTACAGTACCTGGTTGTAGTTGATCTAATCCTTTGGTTTCTAGATTAATTTCATGTATACCACCAAAGAATGTATCTGTAGCAAATATAGCTTGCCACTTGCTATCAAATGATCCTAAATTATAAGTCCCGGATGGTATTATATCCTCTCCAACGGCTGAAAACTCGACGGATGATAATTGATCGGAACCTGAAATGGTCCCAGTCGGTAAATTTAATTTTATTTGCACGGAACTTGAAATGATACCAGTCGGTAATTGACCGGAACCTGAAATGGTTCCAGTTGGTAAATTTAATTTTATTTGTGCAGAGCTTGAAATGATACCAGTTGGTAATTGACCGGAACCTGAAATGGTTCCAGTTGGTAAATTTAATTTTATTTGTGCAGAGCTTGAAATAATGCCAGTCGGTAATTGATTTGAACTTGAAATAATACCGGATGGCAATTGATTGGAACTTGAAATGGTTCCGAGTGGTAAATTTTTTGTTACTTGTGAACCAGATATAAACGATTGGCCTTGCCAAGAACCTGATATTCCGGCAGCTGTAAAAGCAGTTCCTGACATGAAATCATTAGAAAGTTGTGCAGAACTTGATATTACACCTTTGAATATACCATCAAAACTAGTTGCAGTTACTGTCCCATCAGTAAGAGTTAAATTACTACCGGTGATGAATACAGAACCTGTAAATTGATGTGTAACGGCGGATGGCATTGATCCAGAACCAAATACAGTCGATCCGGATCTTACAACTAACTGATCTTCAAATATCTGCAATCCATTAAATGCAATACTTCCATCTAACCGCGTATCATCAGTTACTAACAATCGTGATGCTGTTACGCGCGATGATGATATATTTGTAAACGTTACATCTGTTCTACTGGCTGTTGCTTCTGTCAATGTTACACGTGTCGAAAATGATTCGCTAGCTGATGTTAATGTGCTGGCTGTTGCTTCTGTCAA
>Ga0070747_1000742_pt1 | contig 15828 bp, 9 predicted proteins | sample VirMetDEL_Mar_31_FD_77321 | JGI IMG/M metagenome (GOLD analysis project Ga0070747, IMG submission 77321) | Aqueous microbial communities from the Delaware River and Bay under freshwater to marine salinity gradient to study organic matter... | ecosystem: Environmental > Aquatic > Marine > Coastal ... | reverse complement strand
CAATGTCAAATCTATTTAAAATCTCATCGGTTAGACCTCTTTTCTTTACGTAACTATAAGCTTCTGTGTATTTGGTATCTCTAGGACTACTTTTAGAAAATTTTTTAAATCCTTCTGGAAATTCCAATACTTTTGGAATTTCAATAATGTCTTTGTCTTTTCTAACAAATTTTGGGGCAACTAATAAATAATCTTTGTAATTCTGCTTATTTCCGTATTTTTTTATAAGCCATGATAAACCACCATGCATATTGTTTCTATCCCAACAAGACCAACATTTATATACCCCTTTTTCGTAGTTTATTTCTAAATTACCCTTTCCATCACCATCATCCATACCTTTTTCCTCCGAGCACATAGGACAGTCAAACCCTATTTGGGATTTGCCTTCATTATGCTTTCGGTGGTCTCCTAAAAAGTCTTCGAGTATATCTATTAGTATTGACATACCGCAAAGATACAACTTTTTATTTGAATTTCAAAACTTATTTGGGTAAATTTATAGAATTCCTAAATTCTGGCTTCCATTCATCGATTTTATTCATATATCCTAACACAGCTGCAACCGCATCGGTCATATCATAATTTTCTTTGGATAATACATTATTTCTATTGTATAACCATGGAATTTGTGGCTCTAAGTCGGCCACTTTTTCCCATATTACAGTTTTTTTATCCACATCCCAAGGGTAAGCACCAAACAAAGTAACCGAGTTCGCTTTCACCTTCTTTTCGATTTCTTTTTCTGAATATGATTCACCTTTTTTGTTATGAGTTCTAATAGCCATCAATTCAGGGAAAGCAAATTTCCTAGCATCAAATGATGAGATAAAATCTGGTACAATACCTAAAGCTTGATATACCGCTATTGATATCATTCCATTAAACCTAAGTAATGTACCAACAGTATTCACATTGTTAGACCTTAGAAGTGGTTCTTCAATGATAACTCGTGTTATATTTAATTGTTTGTATTTATCCAAGAATTCATGCTCAAAAATTTCACATTTTTTGAACAGCTCTTCTATTTTACTTTCAGGTACTGGTTTTATTTTAGGTGTAACATGTGTTAATAATGTCAACCCACCGTGATTGCCTTTATTTTCATAAAGCGCTATTCCAATTGTTTTTGTAGATACGTCTAATCCAAGAATGTATTCACTGTCTATATTCATAATTATAAATTTATAAGTAAATATAATTATTTTAAACAGATAAGTAAATACTTTATACTAAAATTCTAACACCTAAAGCCATAAATTGATTTGCACCAATAAGGATTTGCTCATTTGATTTAGCAAAAGCTATAATATTACTACTTGAATCGTATAACGCTACCTCACTAACTCTAATAGCTTCACCAGTTGTATGGGTAGGATTATTAGATGTTGCAAATTCATCTCTTTCAACAATACAAGTAACATTTTGAGCTACTTCATTAGAAATATGGTTAAATGAAATCGTTGTGGTGCTAGCACTATAATTATTTACTATTGCTTGGTGCGTAATAACAATAATTCCTTTATCCAAGTATGCTATACCCACACATGTATCTGCAACTGCACCTGTGTTAGTATTAGGTAAAGGGTTAAATTGCTCTTTAGCGTTAAGACTGAAAGGTTTTGTTGTGCCATATCCAGTAGCCCAACTCTTAGTTGCATTTCCGTTAGGTTTTTTAACTTGGTCAGAAAATAATAATGCCACATTCTTACCAAATGGTGCTCCCATAGATTGGTCTTCCACTATTTTACTATCCACAGTTGTCAACGAGGTTAAAGTTTTTTGGAATGTGCTATAAAGTGTATATGGTGTGCCTCCAGTAGTGGTTAATGATACTTTAACTGTTTTACCATCTATAACCTCTCCATATTCACATGTATCAATTGCTAAAACCAAGACTTTATTTTGATTTACTGTCGCAATTGCTGAAGGTAAATAAGTTCCACTTGTATATAAATTCTTTTGTGTTTGAGTTATAGGTAAACCGAATGATTGGAATAGATTTGCATTTCCATCTGTATCACCTGTGGTTCTATCTGAAAATAATGATGTAATACCACTATAACTAATAGTTTTACTTCCATTTACTATTGGGGTAATTACAACTGAATTAGAACCAGTTTGAACTGCTTTCTTAGTTACACCAGTTGAGTTTACTTGGATTGGGTTTTTAATAACAACGTTTTCATATACCCCATTATTAAGTGTGCCGTTAGCTCCAAGTTCTCCAGCTATATCAGGAACTCGACCATTATCCAATGATAAATCTCCATAATAGTTAGCGTCAGAATCACCAATACTGAATTGTGTTATTATACTACTACTATTCAGTAATAAGTTTTGTCTGCCATAAGGTGTTAATTTGGCTGTTAATGTTACTGTGCTTGTGTTTGTTAAAAATCCCATATCTTAAAAATCCATACTTAATTCAATCATCACTGTATTACCTGGAGTTAGTTTGATTGGTTTGCTGAGTTTGCTAATTATAACCAAGTCTCCACTTGAGTCATAAATTCCAACTTCACTTACCCTAATTGTTGGTGGGTTAGTTGTTGGGTCTGAACTCCTTGTTATGTTTGTTGTTTTGTTAAAATCACTAGCATTGATAGTAATTTTGAATAATGTTTTATATATTGTAGCCCCAATAAATGTTTCGATGTTTCCATAGAAAAATCTTTCATCCCCAAATTGTAAATTATCTGGTGATAATGTTGGTGCCATATTTAAAGTATCAATTATTGAATAACTTGTTGCACTTGCTACTCTAGTTGCGTCTATTTGGAATGTAGGGGTTACCACTAATGGGTTCTGAGTTTCAAGAAGATTAACATCTATAAAACTACCATTAAGTACTGAGCTACTATAATCAAGTACTTTCCAATCACCTGATGTTGGTCTAGCCCCACCTGTAGTTATTTGATACATAACCTTAAGAGTATCACCATAAAACCCATTACTAACGTTATCATCCATCATATATGGTAATAAGTCAAAATCTTCTATATTAAATTGTACATCTTTAGTACTTGTATTGGTATTCGTAATCGTAGCATAATTTTGACAAGGTAATGCTGGAGTAATTCCATCGCCACTTTCATTATTAACTGCATACGTTACGTAGATAGTTTCATTAGCAGCTAATATACCAGTACCAGTACCACCAGCTGGATTTGCTAAAGTTAAAGTTAAACTTGGTAATGTCCAATTTCTATTACTTTTATATGACATTGCCGCCAATATTTCAGAATCAGTAATCACCATTATTTTTAAGTCAGGATATACTCTACCAACTACTAATGGAGTACCATCAACCAACGTTGAATCCTCCACCAAATTTATATAGCTTAACCCGTTGGTTCCAACCGCAATTGATGACCCATCACTAACAAATGTCATACCCATTTTATTTCCAGTTGTAGAACCTGAGAATGTTCTTCGGTGATACATTAAGTCTGGTAAATGTAATTTAAGTATTTTAGTATCATCATCAATAAAGAAATATTCACCGTAAAGGTTTGATATTGTTTTATTTGTATAATGTATTATAGCGATTGATTTATTAAAATCTAACGTTGGGTCAAATAAGTAATTATTTTTATCACCTATATAATCATAAGACCCGAATTTATTATATTTTTCATAATCTGTACTTCCAGTTATACCTAAAATATCTTCTGAAAATGGAATATTCATATTCCAAATAGGAACATCGTTTACTGTAATATCACAAGAACTATCAAATGATAATGTCCCCGTATCCCAATAGGAAACCGCATTATCTTCATTAGTATAAGTCTCACCACCTTTATATGCTATATAACTAACAGTTCCAGAACTTAAATTTGGCATTGGTCTATCCAACGTAATTATTTGATTTGTTACATCATGCGCTTTAAACCATAAATGAGGGGTTGGTGTTTCATTGGTAAATAATCCTGTATCACCAATTTTTAAAAGTATAAAATCTCCTTCTTGTGCTCCAGTTGTTCCTGAAAGTATATTTGTACCATCTATATATGTTGTTGCATTAATAGTACCACTAGCCCTAGTGTAAGCTGACATTGTAATATCAGTAGTATATCCCGTATCCAAATCACCTGTAAAGTGACCTCTTTCATCAGCCTCATTATTTATAATAGCTTTGATACATCTAATATCATTTGAACTGAACGTTACCAATGGTGAAGCTGCACCTGTATTTATGAAATACTTCAAATCCGGTTGCTTATCTTTAGGTCTTAATATTCTACTAGTTCCAGATAACGTAGCGTCATCAACAAATACCTCTCTATTATAATTTATCTCAGAATCACCAATAGCCCAAGAACTAAATGTTAATTGTCCTTTGGCAAGTTTTTCTCTTCCCTTTTCAGTTAATTTTGTACTGGCAAATGGATTTGCACTTTTAATTATGTAACTCATAATGTTGTCTTATATTTCTTTTAGTATTTTACTTATAAATATCGATAAGTAAATAATTTTTAATTCTTTTTATATATTAATTTCAATTGGTATTTCCTCACTTGTATTAAATGTGGAAATTTCGTCTCCTGATATTAATGTATAATCTTTTCGATTTATTATTTTATATACTGCGCTTGTTCCACTATAACTACTTAAATCTATGGTAGTATTATAGCTAGTTTGATTTGCCACGTATTGAGTATCACCACTAAATATTAATGTGTTATAAGTATTATCCTCTCCAACCAATACGGTAAATTTTCCGTTAATATTTGTTGGTGCTGGCGTTAAAGTCCAATATAAATCAAATGTATCTACTTGAATTGTACCATAATATGTCCCATAACTATTATAAGCTATTGTTATAATATCTGCCAACCCATCTTCTAAGTTCTCTGCACCATATATAACACCGTTAAGTATTATTCGTCTAAGATTTGTCGTTGATTGATAATAATCCACACCGTTGGCTAACGTAATACCATTAAGGGTCACAATTAAATCATTGAACTCTATTGGGTCAGCTAATGTATACAATTCATATTTATTTATATCAGTATTGTAATAAATAACTTCATTACCTTCACCATCCGTTGCACCTGAAACTATAACTCCGTCAACTATTATATTTTCTGTTACTAATCCGTTAGGATTTCCATCACTAATATAAGCTGCGGTTAAAATATCTCCATTTACTGTACTACCTAACAAATAAATAACCTTTCCTATTATTTCAAAATCTTCATCCTCAGCCATTGTAAGCCCATTTAAGGCTATTATAATATTTCCTGACCATTCATTGCTTATTTCCACTTCAGTCTCTCCTGATAGCTCAAATGACTCCACAATCAAAGCTCCAAGCCCTCTAGTATCGGTAGGACTTAATGATAATATTGGTTTCTTAGCTTTTTGTAATGCCGTAAAATAAAAATCAAATTCCTCATCGTATATTCCGTATTCTTCACCAATCAAAGGTACTCCTGTATCTATTGTTTCACCTAATGTATTCATCATTTCAGTACACATAGTAAAATCATAACTTCCTTTTATTAAATATTCTCCATCAATATCTAAATCACTAATAAGTATTGAATCTGTAAATGCACTTGTAGCACTAAAACTAGGATACGTTTTGTTTCCTGATTCATATTTAGGTATTGTAACAAACACGTTACTAGTATTATCAAATTTATATATCTTATATTTAAAGGTTTCACCTATCGTAAGAAATGAACCCATTTCGCCATCAAAAATAAATTTTAAGTCTAATGTTGTCCCGCTATTTATTATATGAACTTGATGGTCTGATACATATACTGGCGAACCTATTTTATCAGCCCCATACATATAAAATGTTGGTTTATTAAAAATACAAACATCGGAACTCATTGCGATATTCACATGGTCTCTATTCTTAATACAAGAAATCGGAGTTTGTATATATATTCTATCTTGATGTCTCATTAATATGATTTATTTATTTCTTCGTATACTGAACATTTACCTAATCCAAATATCGTTGGAGTATTTTGGCAAAAGTCAGCATCCCCAACGCTTGAGAAATCTTGTTTCAACGCTTCAAATGCTCCCAATTTAATATAACCATCTGTCCCGACTTCACCAACAAATTGTTGGATTAAGTAAACTGGGGCAGTATAATCACTACTCGTATCACCACCAAAAAGTGATATTATTCTAGCTTCTATGTTCTTTAATAATATTGGCATTATTTGTTTAATTTTTTATTACGTTACTTATTATAAATATTACAATCATCCGTTATACTTTCATTAATTGTAATTGTATTTCCAGTAATTACATTATTATCACCATCACCACCTATAACGGTTACAGTTCCTATAAATTCAGAACCAAAATTAACTTGAATTGCTGAAACGCCACTACATGTTTGTGAAACGTTTGCTGGAGCATATTCAAGTGGTCCAAAATAATCTGTATCTGTTACATCAATAGTTGTTACCGATACATCAGCATGATTACTGCTACCCATCCTTAAAGGGTCGTAAGTAGCTATCGTTGGGCTAGGTGGTTCAAAATTTAAAGGTGTACATAATAATAAAGTTGATTTCCTATATTTAAATTTACTAGTACTAGAACCAAATACACTATTTGAATGTTGATATGATGTACCCCATATAGTTGTTGCGGGAACTACTTGTTCTATAATATCAGACCAAAAAGTACCAACCAAATCAACAAATGCGTTTATTGATTCTGTATTTAAAGCGTCACTCGTAACCTCACAATGGTCATAACTGTTTAGATACCTATAATATAATAATTCTATTGTTGGATATGAGCTTATTGTTTTTCTAGATTTTACATCTATTAATTCATTTAATAAATCAAGCCCATCAGTTATTTCTTCAATAGGTGTTGTCATTAATTCATTTATATCTACACAAGAATGACTAGTATTACCACTAGTACACCCTGTTGTAGCACTTAATATGCAAGGATTTGCTTGTGTAAAATTAAACACGTCATTTTCAACTGCAACTGATGGTTTTATAAGTAAATCAATCTCTTTTGTATTAATACTCAATCTTTCATCGTTGATATTATAATTCGTTAAACGTTTAGATAAATCAAAGTCTCTATTCTCTAATTCAGTTTTACCAACCCATGATTTCTTATTATCAATTACCCTTTTTAAATCAAAACTAGGACAATCATCTTTAAGATAAACTTCACCAACTTCTGAAGTACAAATTCTAGTCAATTTTATATTATCAAATAATAATGAGAAATTAGTTAAATCATTAGTTAATATAACCACCTTAAGATGCTCATTATAAATGCTTTCTAAAATGGTAGGGTCATCAACTGTCATTTTTATTCTAACCCATTCAGATTGAAATGAGACCCCACTTATAGCAAAACTATCTGAACCTAAATCTATTATTAGATTTTGTTTTAATACATCACATCTTGGTTCAACTAATGTCAAACCAGTATTGGTATTACCACTTAGATATGTTGCAAGATTAGGTGCGTATATCATTGGTGTTTTTTGAGCGCTAACCAAAATCTCTGGAATCGGTAATGATTCATCATAAACCACTTTTTCAAGACTTAATTCTAGTTGTAATGATTCTAAAATATTTTTTAGAGAATCGGTAACATTTGCACAATCAAATTTAAGTAAAAAATCTAATTGAACTTCTAATATACAATCTCCACGTTGATTCTCGTCTACTTGAAATAGAACTCCATCAGTCCCTTCTGGGTCCAATATAATTTTATAAGCCTCAGTTGAACAAGATTGTGACCAGTAACACTTAGCGTCAGTAGGGTCAAATGTATAACCATTAGCCGTACAACAATCATAACTTAATTTGCTTGTTGATTCAATACCGTCTACTTCTAGAACAGCCCAAACCGTACCATCATCATTAAATTGAATGTTAGTAATTTCATTACCATTTATATCTATACAGTTTGTAACTTCCATTAACTTATCTTATTTTATTATAAATATTCCACATACTATTATTCTTAATTTTTATTTATAAAGAATTACCTTTGAACCCCGCCTATAATTGTACAACTATCAGTTGTTCTTTCCACCACTACTGAACTATCAGTTGGTAAAGAAACATATTCAGAAATACCAGTTTTAGACCACCCAACAATACTTGTAGCACATAGGGTAACTTCAACTAAATTAGAAATACCTAGGTCAGTTGCTAACATTTGATTAAGTCTAACTGTTAATCCAGTTTGAGTGTCTGTATTATAAACAACCCACCAATTATACATATCTTGACCATCCCAAATCTCATCTGGGTCAAATCTTATGAGATAACTAACCATATCAATTGTTGTAGTACCAACACTAGTATTATCATTACAATTCGCTGATACTCTAAATGTTACTCTATTGGACCAATCACTTGTTTTTGACATTGTACTAACATTAACCTCTAATTCATAAACTCCTATAGTAGTTATATTAGGTGTTTCAGGGTTAGTTAATGAAATGGTAAAGTTCACCCAATCAGTTAGCCCACCACCCTCTAGTCTATATCTACCAAGAGCGCTTTCTATTGTAGTACCATCAGGGGTTATTGCATCTATATTTATTCCTATTTTACACATATTATTATTATTTATTATTCAGGCGCATAACATCCATCAATTGCAGTTATTATCCCAGAACTATTAATTATAACACCTTGTTTTGTTGTTGTTTGAGTTGACTCGGCACTTAAAAAATAATACCATTGTCCATTCCCAATAAATGTGCTCTTATCAAAATTCTCAACAGCAGTACCTACCTTCATTAAATCATAATTTAATACTGGGGTTGGGAATGATGTTGCAATAAACCCATCGCATGAAGGTGCTGTAGATGTTGGTCTAGATAGAACATAATTTGGTGTTACAACACCAGTATCACCCCCACCAGTATTTACGTTACAGCAATCTGAAACTAATGTAATTGAGGCTGTTGGTGGGTTTATTGCTTTGTAACAACTAAAACCTCCAGATACCTCTATACTACTTAAACCATTTATCGTACAACATTCTTCTGTTGGTACAACAGATGTAATAAGATTAGTCGCTACTACTGTAAATTCAGCGTACCCTATATCAGGAACATCACTCTCAATTCGATATTCACCACATACTGGTACCACTTTTTCTTTACAACGTATTCCATCTACAAGAACTAATTCTTGTAAGTCATATCTAGTACAACATTCGATACTAGGCACAATTGTTGTAGTATCACCCGATGTTTTATCAAATATTACATATTCATTTTCATCTAAACTTAATGTTCCACTTATGTTGAAGTTGTTACAATCTGTAACGTCATAGAAATCTCTATATCTACATACGTAATAATGTTCTGTACCTATTTCAGGAATATAATTAGAATCCATACTCACACAACAATCAGGGTGTACATTCAATGATGTACTACCATCATCATATGTTACCAATATCAATCCATCGGTTTCAATTACCCCTGTATCTAAAAACGTAACTCCAGTATATAAACATTCAGTTTCTGTAGTCCCGGTTTCAACTGGGTCAATTATTATTACATTTTGACATGCACCTGTCAACGATGAAGTATCAAAACCAACAGGAGTTGTAGTTGTGCCACCACTCTGAACTGTAGTTCCACCACTTGTGGTAGTATTAGTTACTATATTAGTTGATGTTATAGTATCTATTCTAGTATTAACCCCAAAACAATTTATAAGATTAAGACCATTTTCATCAGTTATTGTTATAACTGATGTAGATGAGCTATTTTCCGTGTTACCAGATTGATAAAACGGTACATTTGCTGTAATTATACATTCATTTCTACTGCCTGTTATATTCATCTTATAGTATTGGTTCTTTAATATTATGCGTTAATATTTCATTTGCAAAATACAAATGTGTTGGCGCTTTTAACGTTAATTTATAAGCGGTTCTCTTTTCAGTATTTATTTCAACATCTACCACTTCTATTATTTCTTTATTTATATCATATAATTTATCACCAACTTTTACATCACCCATTTTACTAAATACCCATACATCTTCTCGCTTCACAAGTTGTATATGTGATGGTGTTGATTCTAATAATCCCTTATTAATAATTATCGTATTTTCAGTTTCAAATGGATAAATTATACTAATTGTTGATTGTGTTCTAATTTCATCCAATTCAGATGAACTCCAATTATTCAAATATTCTAAATTATTGGTATCGTCCAACCCACTAAGTTTAGTTGACATCAATTCATCACCAACCATTAAGTCTTCAATTAATACCCAATTTCCATCAGATGTTAATATTTTAGTTCCTTCCACAAGACAACTTTCAAGACTTATACTTTCAGTATTACTGTATAATGAAGAATTATTAGCACCGTCAAGCGCTGATACTCTATATAAATAACTACTATTAATTGAAGCTGTGCTATCCGAATATGTATTAGTTGGATGTGAAACTGTATCAAGTGTACTCCATTGGTTAGCTGGTATATTAACTAATTGTCTATCAATTACATATGTAACAACACCTACATTATCACTTGAAACATTCCAATATAAATTCACATTTGAAGTGAAAGCTGGGAATTGTTCAGCAAATAAATTAGTTGGTGCTGTTGGTGATTGAGTATCCGATGACGTATCATCCAATAAGACTATTGATGTATATGTTGTACATCCAGTGGAATCTGTTACCAATAACCCATATTCTCCACCCGTAGATGCTTGCACTGTTGTTGCTGAATTTGGTGAACCACCATCAATCGTTGCACCGTCACCAACTTCAGTCCAAGAATATGTAAATGGTCCAGTACCTATTATTGTTGCAGATAATGTTGATGGCGTACCTATTGGTACTATTGTGGATGTTGTTTGTATTGTAACTATCAATTCGTTGGTAGCTAAAACATTATGGGTGGTTGAGTCAATACAAGCACTATCTAAACCATTTCTAACTATTAATCTATATAATCCAGCTAAGCTAGTTCCAGATAAAGTAATAGTATCACTAGTTCCAACTACACTATTAGACACATCTCTCCATTCATAAGTTAATGTACCTACACCAGTTGAGCTAGTTCCAGATAAAGTAATTGGAGTTAAACAACTTAATTGTGTTGGTCCAGTAATAACCGCTGTTGGTGGGCTACTATCCTCAGCACCTGTAATTGTAAAAGTTTCAGTATTTGTGATGATATTCGCACTATCAGCCGCTATAACTTGATAGTCCCCAGCTGATGTTATTGTGATTGTCGCACCAGTACCAATAAGTTGTATTGTATCCATATCCCACCATTCATAAGAAATAGTTCCAACACCATTTACCACACTAGCAGTTATATCTAATTCTGTTACCGCACAATTTAATGCTAACCCATCATTGGCTGTGATAGATACGTCTAAATATGATACATCTTCAGTTATAACGATATTTTCAGTTGTAAAACAACCGTCACCTGTATTACAACCAGTACTTAATGCTGTAACTTTAACTTCATATGTACCGCCAGAAATAGCTCTAATTGACCCTCCTGAAGTACTACCTGAAATTACACCACCATTAGATGCTGTCCATTCATATGAGAACCCTAAACTAGGTATTAATTCAAGAGTACCCCAAATACCTGAGTTTACCCCTATACCACTTACTGATTGAGGTCCACTACCTAAATCAACTGATGTTATGCTACTAGCACAAAAATAATAGAATTGGCTTGGGGTTACATATACATCTTGTGGGATATTATCACAATCAATATATTTAACATTAATTCTCTCACCCAAAGAATCAACTTCATAGTTATAAAAAGCTAATAATTCCCATAATTGACATCCTTGTACGTTCTCATTAGGTACGTTAGCGTATATTAAAACTTCTCCCCCAACTGTTCTAATAACAGTATCTGAACTAGTTAAATTAACTATAGGTCCATCATTAAGTTTAATCACATCTATCTCAACACTATCAGTTAGACTATTAAATGTATCCGTTACTGTTAATGTATAAGTACCAGCTGTGCTTACAGTAATAGTTGAACCTGTTCCACCATTTGACCATGAATATAATAAATTGTTACCTATAGAGCTATTTCCATTTAAAGTTACTGTTGTATTTTCACAATCTAAATTAGACCCGCCAGTTATATAAGCTGTAGGTGGAATTAAGGTAGTTTTAATCTCTATTTGTTGAGAACCTGAACATCCACCTATCATACCGATAGGGCAAATATCTGAAGTACCTAAATTTTCAAGCGTACCCCAATCTCCAGTATTAACACCGAAATTACTAATTTGTGGTGTATTTGGTCCTAAATCAGCATCTACAATATATGTGGCACAAAAATAAATACCATTCCCAGATGGAACAACCCTTAATTGTTGTGGAACTCCATCACAATCAACATAATTGATTATTATTCTTTCACCTAATTCAAAAAGTTCATAATTATAAAAACCATAAACATACCACATTTGGCAACCTTGAACTGCTGGATAGGTATCAGTCACTGTTAATTCATAAATTCCAGGTTCACTTACTGTTAAATTTTGGGTAGTTCCAGTTACAACACCATTTAGAGTCCATTGATAATCCGTCCCAATATTAGAGCTACCAGATAATATTATTGACCCATTTGGTGTTAATGTGTCAGTAACACTATTTATCGTAACTTGTGGGATATCATTACTTACCGATACGGTATGTATAGCTGATTCAGTCCTACCATTACCATCCATTACCGTTAATGTATATATTCCACCCAAACTAACAGTTATTTCGCTTGTTGTTGCTCCATTACTCCATGAATATGATAATGGCGCTACCCCTGTTGCTGACCCAGTTAAAGTTGCGGTTAAATTATCACAATCAATTAAAGAATCTCCAGTTATATTAACCGTTGGGTATATTATTATTGGTCCCTCTATTACCACACTATCACTATGCTCACATCCGTTTACGGTATCAGTTATTGTTAGAGTATATGTACCTACTTCATTTGTAGCATAAGAAGATGCAGTACTTTTAAAAACCCCATCCTTATCCCAAACTCTAGTATATAATCCACTAGCACTTGTTGATGTAAAAGAATCCAACGTAATAGTTTCAATGCTAGGTGAAAGTTCTAAAGTAGTATAAGTAATTATTGCAGTTGGGTCTGTAGTATCCCCACTAACTGTTTTAGTAGTGCTACTAAATGTATTATCGTCTCCAACATTTAATGTATATGTACCTACCGCATCAACCGTTATTGAAGGTGAAGTAAAACTACCTACTATATTTCCATCATTCGTTGTCCATAAATAACTTAAAGTTCCATCACCACTAGATAAATCACCATATAGTGTTGTTATCCCATTATTAGTACAATTTAATGTTAAATCTCCACTAATTACTGGTTCTAAATCAATACTAGTTCTTGTGACCTTTACTTCAACATAAGAAGCACATTCCGCATCATACGTTGGAGTAACAGTATACCTATAAGTACCAACTTCAGTTACTATTATTTTTTTAGTGGTTACCGTAGTAAATGGAGTGTTATTTTTTTCTGACCAAGAAGAACCATAAGAGGGAACGTTAATCGTTTCTGAACCTACTAATTCAATTGTAAAACCATTATCAGAATTTAAATCTAAACCATAAATTGCGGCTATAAATGGTTGCACTGAAATAGTTATACCATTTACTATATGATTAGTACTACTTGGTAATCCGTTAAATCCGTCAGTTACTGTTAACGTATAAGTACCATCATTAGTGACCACAACGGTATTAGTGTTTGTAGCCCCCTCGAATGTACCATCAGTTGTGCTCCATTGATACGTTAAATCATTACCTGTTGATGTATTTCCGCTTAATATTATATTCATCTTATTTATTTTATTATTTTACCCCTGAGGTGTTACATATATATATGGTAGTATCACCACTTATAATCGCCACTGGTGGATTAGGGTCTTTAAAAATTTCAACTTCACTCTGATTATTACACCCAGTAATTATATCAGTTACAGTTAACGTATATGTACCCGCTTCAGTTACAGTTATTGTATTTCCTGTTACGGTACCTGTTATTGGACCACCCCATAAATATACCAATCCATTAGAACTTGTTGAATCTAAAGCACTTAACACTTTAGATGGATTTGTAAATGTTAAATTAACATCATTAGGTGTTTTTGTAATTATTGATACTGGGTTTGTTATATCTTCAATTACTGTAACTTCTAACAAACCTTCTTCACTAGTATTATCCGTCACTGTTAATCTATATGTACCAGCAGAATCAACCGTTATTGTTTGACCTGTTGTACTACCTACTATGTTCCCAACATCAGTTGTCCATAAATAATCTAATGCGCTTATACCAGTTGATGCGCTACCGTCTAAAACTAATGAAGTCACATCACAAGTTAATAATTCATTTCCATTAATTCTAACTGTTGGGTAATCTCCTGGTGGTTTTAATGTTATATTAACAGTATCTTCAGCTTCACAACCAGTAATCACATTTGTAATAGTTAATGTATATGTATCAGCACTAGTAACTGTTATACTTGATGTGGTTGGTGTTGTTATTGTACCACCAGTTTTACTCCATAAATAACTATAATCATTATCTATAGTAGTTGAGCTAAGTATAATACTTGGGTTATTGGCTGATAATTCCGTAATATTTGGGTCTTTTAATATATTAACCGTTGGTAAAGTAATATTTTGTGTTACTTCACGTATAGCAAAATCAGTTGCAGTATTTCCATCAGTAACCTCTAACCCATAGGTACCAACCCCTGTAACTGTTATTGTATCACCCGTTAATGGTGTAGTTATTGTACCATCAGTTGTACTCCATAAATAAGTTAATGGAGCTACTCCCGTGGATGCAGTACCTTTTAACCCTAAAGAAGTCACATCACAAGTTAATGTAGTAATGCTAGTGTTAACGTACCTTATTTTAGCAACTGGTACTGTATCATCAACAGTAACTTCAACAGTATCACTATCTTCACAACCACTTATTGTATTTGTTATTAGTAAACTATAAAATCCACCATCTGTAACCGTTATACTCGATGTGGTTGGTGTTGTTATTGTACCACCAGTTGTACTCCATAAATAGGTATAATCGTTATCTATAGTGGTTGAACTAAGCGTAAGACTTGGTTGTCCTACTGATATTTCTAACCCATCTGGGTAATCTATTGTAGCTGTTGGTACATCTAAATCTTCAGCAATTATTTTGCTTGTAACATTTTTATTACCATTTCCATCGGTTACTTCTAACCAATATGTATCACCCGTTGTTATAGTTTCAGTTAAGCCTGTCCCTAGCAATCCACTAGTCGTACCCGACCATTGATATGTAAGGGTAGGAGCACCTACTGAGGTATGTCCACTCAACGTAATATTTATTCTATCACATGTAATTCCACTTCCAGTTCCCTCTCCGAGTATATCAGTTAACTCTAACGTTATTTTGGCTATTGGTACCGTATTATCAACAGTAACTTCAACAGTATCACTATCTTCACAACCACTTATTGTATTCGTTATTTGTAAACTGTAAAATCCACCATCTGTAACCGTTATAGTTGGAGCTGTTGGTGTTGTTATTGTTCCACCAGTTGTACTCCATAAATAACTATAATCGTTATCTATAGTGGTTGAACTAAGTGTGAGGCTTGTTTGTCCCGCATGTAAAATAAGTCCATCTGGGTAATCTATTGTGGCTGTTGGTACATCTAAATCTTCAGCAATTGTTATAGATGTTACGTTTGTATTAGTATTTCCATCGGTTACTTCTAACCAATATGTATCGCCAGTTGTTATAGTTTCAGTTG
>Ga0070747_1000738_pt1 | contig 15871 bp, 10 predicted proteins | sample VirMetDEL_Mar_31_FD_77321 | JGI IMG/M metagenome (GOLD analysis project Ga0070747, IMG submission 77321) | Aqueous microbial communities from the Delaware River and Bay under freshwater to marine salinity gradient to study organic matter... | ecosystem: Environmental > Aquatic > Marine > Coastal... | reverse complement strand
TCCGTATCAATCTCGCTGTTAACGAACTCTTCGAGGTTGCTGTTAACCTCAACCTTTTCCTTTTTGGTCTTGCCCGCTTCAGCATCAGCGATAGCTTGCTCAAGACCAGCAATCCGTTGCGCACCTACCTCTTTAGCAACCGCCTCATCCGCAGCAGTCTCAAGCGACTCACGGGTACGCTCAGCTTCCTTCGCCTCCTTCAGCTTCTGCTTTAGCTCCTCAACGTTGTTCTCCTCTTTAGGTTGCTTGTCAACGCGCTCCTGCAAGATAGCTTGCCGGCGCTTCAGCTCGTCCGGAACCTTGACGCCCTCCTTCTCCATAACCTCGAGAAGGTTGGTCACAGCCTCAAGCTCTTCACGCTCAATCTGTTGGACTTGCTCCTCACGATTCTTGATGTTAGCAAGCTCGGGAGCTAGCTCTTCACGACGCCGCTTTAACTCTTGTTGAACAAACTGATTTTCTGTAATCTGCTGAGTAAGAAGCGCTCGTTCAGTTTTAGTTAAGTCTTTACTCTTTGTAGCAGTCATTGCCTCTTTAACAGCCCCCTCAGCCAACTGCAATTGCTCGCGCATCTCTGCACTAGCCTCAGCTACCTCACCGGCAGACATACCTTCGTTTACGAGAGCTTGCTCATAGCTGGCAATCTGACTGTCCACTATGTCGGCTTGTCCGCTAGCAGCAGCTTCAAGACCAATATCGTACATAGCTTTACGTCGCTTAACTCCTGCTTCTTGTGGAGTAAGCTCGCCAGCACTTGCCTTGTCAGCATCAGCAGCAAGACTCGTCAGCTTCCTGCCTCGGGCTTGCGCCTTCTCAATGAGTTCGTTCTGCGCCTTGCTATTGCGGGCTTTGCTAACTGCACCGCCTACACCAGTAAACACAGCACCACCGATAGCACCAAGAAAACCAGACTCCCAGAAGTGGTCGTCGTCTGTGTACTCTTTCAAACGGTCCTCAAGCCTAGATTCTTCTAAGCCAAGACTGTTGCGCATATTGTACATGCCCTCCTCAGTACCGACGTAGTTGACCATCTCCTCGATGCCCTCCGTGCCCATATCCAAAGCAACAAACTTAGCAACGCCACCAAGACGCGCCATGCGAACTGCGCCTTTAGTAGCACCTGCTGCCCTAGCAGCTGCGGCTCCTTTAAATGCACCACGCGTGCCCTTCATCATTTTACCAAGAGCGTGAAACTGCATCATGTCAAACGCAAGGTTGTAGCTGTTAACAGCATACGTTTTCTTGGCTGCTTGTGCAGCAACAAAATCAGCGAGCTCAGCCTTAGTAGGTTTACGGGCCTTGCCTTCTTCCTTAGCAATGTGCTCTTGAAACTGTTTCCAAGCCTCTGTACCTTTGTAAGCACCAACAGGCTTAAAGTCACTAAGGAACTCAGACTTGGCTTGTTCAAACACACCGTGTGCTTCTCGCATATTCTCAGCGTGACGCATAGCCACAGCACCACCGGCAGTCTTCAACCCTTCTTGAAATAAATCGCCAGCAACTCCTAATACTTTCTCAGCTTTAGCCCCAACCTTTGCTGCTTTTTGAACAGCTCCTGCACCCATACGCAATCCTTTTCCTACGAGGCCTGCACCTTTACCGACAGCCATACCGGGAATCATCATGCTAATGGTAGACATCATCGACGGAAGGTTCTTACCCCACCACGCAGCGTCACCCCACTGAAATGCAGCCCCCGGATTCCGCTCGTAAATAGCAGCGTCCTCGTTGGCTCCTTCCATCATCGCATTACCCATGCGCTCTAACAAGTTACGCTCGCTGTAGTCACCCTCCCACAAACTTCTGTTACCTAAGGCGCCAAACCCAGCAATCGTACCACCTATAATCTCACCAAACACACCACGGTACAGGCCGTTACCCAAAGCCTCCCACGGAGACTGAGCAACAGCTGCGTTGTAATACGCGTTACTGTCAAGCGGGTTGTTTAAGTACTCAGGCAGCTGGCCAAGAGATGTACCCGTCTGGGAAACATCCATTTTAGGCGAAGTGCTGTAACCATAAAAACCCTCAAAATCCACAGGCTCCGGGGCATCCGGTGCATCTGTGGGCTCAGGGGTAGGGGTATTCGATATAGATGAGTCATATGACTCTGGGGCTGGGGTAGCAGCCATGTCCGGCGGGAGATTTTCTTCAGCCATGTTTTGTATGTTGTAAAATTCTAGGTATCAGTAACTTAAGACCAGCCTTATAGATTGGCCTTTACGTAGTTCATAATGTAAGTAGCGGCCTGCTGAGAGGTTCCTGCTTCTTCCATTAAGGTACGATATTTTGGTGTATCTGCAAAGAGATTTGTACCATTTCCGTCTTTTGCTTCCCACTCACCATCGTTGTTAAATTCGATAGTAACATTACCAAACTTGTTAGCAACCAATGGCATCATAGCGCCAAAGTTTAAGCTAACTGGCTTACCCAAGTTCTCAGAAGTAGCCGCCATTTCAGCAGCCGCTACAAATTCAGGGTGCATAACGTTCATGCCCTTACGTGCAAACTCAACCCGTTGGTTAGGAGTAAGGTTAGGGTTAGAAGACTGGAGAGCATAAGCCTGTGCAACGTTAGATAGAATATTATTATCTTCGGGGTTGATGCGCATTTTAACAATTTCCATCTCACCTGACTCAAGGTTTTTCATACGGAAGGTAGTAATACCAGAGCCATTAACATCCGTCTGCTGAACCTCCGCGTTAGCGTAGTCGTAATCTTCACGGAAATCTGGGCCATAAACATCTTCCAACTCTCCTTGCTCCGTCATTACTTGTGCAACGTCAATAGAAGACAATGTATTGCGGGCAACTCGGTTAGCAGATGCTTCACCGCGTCCGTTAAGTTCTAGAACACCAACTACGTCTACCATCTCGGTGTCAATAGTAACAGTATTAGCAGCGTCCATAACATCGGTCATGTCAGTTTCCCAATAAGTGCCTTGCAATGCGCTGCTAAGAGCTTGAGATTCTTTCATCAGCTTTTCATCACTCCAGCCAAGACTCTTACCAAGCTCACGCATAGGCTCGGAAATTTCCATTACGCGTTGAGTAGATGAACTTTGTCCCATACCGCTTCCCGGTGTATAAGCGCCAGAAGCTTCTAGTGTCTTAGTTGTATAAGTAGGCATAGCATCAGTCCCTTGCTCTTTTAAGAGCTTAGCAACCTCGGGGTTGATAGAGCCTTTAGAGACCAAAGCATCCATGCCACGGTCAAACGACTCTTGCATTTGAGTAGCCATCTGAATACTATACGGGTCACCGCTAGCCATAAGCTCGCGCATCTTACCAATATAAGAAGTACCGTCTTTGTAATCGCCTACGCCAACACTAAGTTTTACCTCGTCACCCGAGCTAGCAAACGCGTTCATGTTACCACCAATAGAGAAGCCAGAGCTATTCTTGCCTGCGCCTTTCATCTTATTGGTTTCTTTTTGGTAGCCAAACATTTCCCCGTACACGTCAACCCGCTGGTCAAGGAAGCTGTTAAAGTCGTGGCTTGTTCCGTTAACATCGTTAGACATCTCCATTTCTAGAGCAAGTTGACGGGACACTCCTTTGTCACTAGCAGCAGCATTCTTCAATACAGCACGCACACGGTTGGGGTCAACTACCTCTTTAGTGCCCTCGTGGATAAACTGTCCTTTTTCATAGGCCCAACCGTTTTGACTAGCGGCAATTTCTTTCCCGTTTTCACGCATCCACTTATTAATGTCAACCTGCTCATAAAGAGAAGGTGTCTTAAACGTTGCGCCGCTCGCTGCACCGCCAGCAGCTTCATATGCATCTATAGACTTTTTAAGCTGCCATGCAGGGATGTCTCCATACTTGCTAGGGTCTTCTTGGTACTTATCATTAAAGGCTTTGTACTTCGCAGCATTAGAAGAAATAGCAGCAACTGTTGGGTCTACCGCAAACTCTTGAGCAGCCCGACGTACTTTCATACTTGCGTGCTCAGGAGATTCTTGAATCTCATCTAATTGTTGCTTAATCTTTTGTTGGTACTGTTGCTTATACGCTTTATCAGCATTGCCAAAAGCTGGAATAGCAGCCACGTACGCGCCGACTTTATCCATAGCTGCAATATTAGTAGCAGCGCGTTGGTTTAAACCTTGCACAACCTGCATAGCTTCCTGTATAGGTGCGCCAGCATATGTACGTACGTACGGGTTAGCCCTTGTAAACTTATCAAAAACGCTCATTGTCCAATAATATCATCAATGTTGTTTCGGCCAATAACGCCGTACTCGTCTAGCTTGCTTAGCAATTCAAATCTGCGAAGGTCTGCTGCTCTGTTCTGGAAGTCTTGGAAAGCCCCACCAAGAACACCTGCCATGTTTTGCCTAACTTGCGCTGTAGCTCCCAATCTTTCATTTCCAAAATCAATACGACGCTGCTCGTTGGCAGCTTGAATACCAGCGTTTTGATTAAGAACATTAGTAAGCTGGTTAATGTTTTGGTTACGCAACTGCATTTCTTGAGAAGCTTCGTTAGAAAGAATCTGCATCTCCTGTCCAGCAGCAACCCGCTGATTAGCTCGCTTCATTGCAGCTGCAACAGCTGGATTAGAAACGTTAGCATCAATACTAGCCATGCTGCGGGCAGATGCGTTACGAGCAGCAGCAAGCTGGTTACCAACTTGCAGGTCTGTATTGATAGTCTGAGCACGAAGCATAGGAGCATCAATCGGGCCCTCAAGCTTATTAATATCACGAAGGTTGGCTACATATGGAAGAAGCTGCGCAGCTGCACCGGCAGCCATGCCAAGGTAGGGGCTCCCGCCAGTACCTCTAGAAGTACTACTAGTGCTACCCACTCCTCCGCCAGTGACAGTCTCTTCCCCAGACTTTAAGTTTACATCAAGGCTTTCCTCTGTTGCAGTAGGTGCGAACGCCCCCATTTGTTCAGCCATCCCAAAAACACCGGGAAGGGGTCCTGCGCCTGCAGACGTATTAAGTCCGGGAAGTTGAACCCCAGTACCATAGCCAGTGCCATCACCAGTCATGTCACTAGCGCCTCTCATGCCAAGATTAAAAGCCTCAGCTTGACGACGAGCTTGTTCAGCATTAAGCCCAGCAGTACCAGCAACAGCAGTAGTACCTGCTGTAGTAGTCGGAGTAGTCGGGGCAGTCGGACCAACAAGTCCAGCACCTATAGTAGCGGCGGGGTCGCTGGTAGCAGCAGAAGGCGGGATAACTCCAGTCGTAACAGCCTCAGCCCCGGGAATACTTGCTCCAATATTATTCTGTGCATCAATAAGAGCACCTACATTAGCGTAAGGAGAATCCTCACCCTTGCCTCTGAGCATACCGCTCTCGTCAAACGTGCCTTTTGTGTAGTTCTCTTTATCAAAGAAAAGGCTGCCCTTAGCCTTCTCGTAGGTAGCAAGGCGGTCAGGGTCAAGCTTAAAGTTAGCAAACTCTTTGGGGTCACGGCGTTTGAATTCCAGCAACTCCTTAGTCATAACGATATGACGACCTCCGGCTACAGGCTCCAAGAACATGTTACCCTCCGAGTCAATCACAGTGTTAGCTTTCTGTGAGCTTATATTGTCAGCAGGAAGACGGCTAGGGCCCCCAGAGAATGCACCGTACGACTTGTTATAACCACCGTCGGTGCTGTTACTCTCGTCTGTAAGATTACGCGACCCGTTAGCCGAACCCATACGTGGGTCAATTGAGGCCGTTGGCCCTTGGTAGGCAGGGGCAGTGTCTTCGACAGGAGCAGGGGTATTAGATGAAGTTGCAAGCATCTCTCTAGGAGTACGTCCTTCTGCAACCTCTGCAGTAGGCAGCACTGTACCACCGACCATACTTCCGTCTTTGTTAAACCCATCACTAGGATTCCAACCAGCCTGTGTAGCCTGCGCTACGTAAGTCTCTAGTTGTGAAAGCTTTGCGCGTTGCTCAGCAGTAAGCTGTTGTGGAAGCAGGCTCTTCAGAAACTTGTACTCAACATACTTTGGCTGAGTAAGCCCACCATCCGCAAAGCTAACTTGCTGAGGCATGTTACTAGAATAACGTCCGCCAAGAGCGTACATAGCTTGGTCCTTAGTCATCCCTCCTTCACGCATCATCTTCTTAACAGCTTTACCCTGCTTAGAAGTTTCTTGCGCTTGGAACAGCTCGTCCATACCGGCGTTAAGCTTAGCAAGCCTACGCTCATAGTCACGTACCCCACTAGGGTTACCAACGCGCTGAGCTTCCGTAATACCTTTTTCGTAGGTAGACTTCTTGTTAGATAGCTGCTTCATTACAGCTGCGTAAGTTTTCTTACCCATTATAGCTTCATCAATTTGCTCATGAGTGCGGGGTCAACCGATAGCTTATTGCTGTAGACTCGCGCACCTTTATCGTCACTAGCCTTAACACCGCCGTTAGCGTGCGTAGGGCCTTTTACTTCAAATTCCTGAGAGGATACTTTTGACAGCCCTCCTTGTCCGTACGTAGCTGGGCGGTCACCTTGCTTGTACTGCATCATCTCGCCTCCCTCTACCTCGTAGCCGGGACCCATAGACATACCACCCATTGCATAACCGTCAAGCACTCCCGTCTCGTCCTCTAGCCCATCAGCAACGTTCAAGTAGTTAGAACCTCTTTTGGCAGCGTCTAAGAAGTCAGCACCTGACTTCTTCAAGCCATGCTTAAAAGCCTTCAAGGAACCCTTACCAAGGTTAAGACCGACCTTAGCTTTACCAAAAATAGGCATAGCACCTATTGTGTCCAGTGTCTGGTCTGCGGTGTAGGGACGGCTTGGCAATTGGTTGGCCCGGTATGCATCGTCCCAAGAGCTAATGCCTGTGGGGTCTACCATCTCCGCTACATTCTCGAACGTGCTATCGTCCCCCATGTTGTGTTTATGTAGAGCCTCTTTAAAGAGCTCCCAACGAGAAGGATTGTACTGTCTAATAGTTCCATGCTGATTAGCGTAAGCTTGTGCAGCCCTGAGCTCTTCAGGAGTTTTGGCTCTACCATTAACTGGAACTGGGTCAGTGTCCCCACCCCCTTCATGCTTCCTTAATGCACCATAGGCGCTTTGTGCCATAGCACCTTGACCCGTGTTACTCCACGTACCTGTAGCAGGGTCAAACTTTGGTTTAAGCTGCTGCATCCAGTACTGAGAATGGTCATTAATGTTTTGCCCTTGTGGGAGAGACTCTACGTATTGTTGTGCTGATACAGGGGCACCGTCTGCATAGAAATTAAAACTAGGCATAGCATCAGCTCCCGCACCTTCTGGGTATGTAGGAACCATCATGCGGTTAACATCGAAGGGCCCGCCAGTGGGTCCACCTAGTTCAAAGTCCATAAAAGCAGCCGCAGCTTTTACAGGCATCCTAGCCCACTTCTTTAGCATGCCAGCCTCTGCAGCCTTATCAATGATTTGATTCTTAGTTAGGCCAGCTTTTTCACGAAGAGGCTTAACCCACGAGAGGTCAGCATTACGGGCCACGTTAATCTTATCACTAAGGGAGTCAGCTGAACGGATGTCACTAATCATAGGGACAGCGGTACCGATAAGCTTTTGAATCTCCTCGTCTGACAGTTTAGCATACCCCTGCTGTACCTCCTCATCGAAGATAAGCTTTTGAGAGCCGGGGGCAGCACGGAACAAATCTGCAAGATTCCAACGACGTCCGTTAGGTGGAGTGCCCGGGCCTCCTGTATTACCGCCGTTATTAAAACGAGGCGTGTTGTTGCCTTTAATAGGGTATTGGTCAAGCACAGCATTCATCTGCTGGTGCTTCATCTGGTTTTCTATGTTTGCACGGAGACGCTCTTCATCACGAATAGCTTTCTGCCTAGCGTCCTCAGCGTCATTAATTTCCTGCTTCTTCATCAACCCGCCAGCTGCGCCAAGGCCAGCGCCAAGCAGCATTCCCATAGGCCCAAACGCAGCCCCCATGCTAGCACCCTTAAGAGCGCCAGAACCAAGGGCACCACCAGTTGACATGTAGCCGTCCTTCATGTCAGCGGTCTCAATAAGACCACCAGCCATACCGCCAAACGCGCCTACACCTTTACCTACATTAGTTGCAGTAAAACCTGTATTAGGTGTAAATCCGCCTGCTCTGTACTTTTTAATACGCTTACGTTCCATATCTAATATTTATATTCTTACCGAACAGAGCGGCGTGCAGTGCTGCCAACGTCTAACAAATATAGACGATTGCCAGTAGAATTCAAAGTTTCTAGTCTAATAACAGCATAGTCTCCGATAAAACGCTTAAGGCTATACCATTGTTTAGTATTGTCAAGAATAGTACCGTTTGGCAAAAACGAAGTGTTATCGCTCGCAAACCACGAGCCCGTGTAAGCGTCGTCAGAGTAGTCGCGGAATTCATTAAACTGCCAGCGATTATCTGTAAGACGAAACGAAGCAGAGGTGTCAGATATCTGGTCGTCGTTATAAACACGTACGCGTTCAAAGGTCTCAGTCTTAACACTTGTGTTTTCTCCATCACCAGAACGTGTAACCCAGTTAAAGTTTTGAAACACTTTGGATACGGCACCTCCCATATTGAATACTGCATCTACATACGAGGTAGCAACGCCTGCAGTATCAACTTCACCAGTGTCAGTATAGGTAGTTCCGGGGGCAGCGGCATTTAGTTTAAAGACAGCTGAAAGGTTATCAGTACCTAGAACAGTACTCGGGCCCGCAGTATCAGCAGCCTCGTTAAATGAGAACAACTGATTGTACGTTTGAAAATACTGGTAAGGCGCGTAGTTGTGCTCGGAAGCCCAGCACTGGTTACGCATACTGTAACTAATGGTAGTACCACCGGCAACCTGTTGCGGCCCTGATGAATTAATAAAACGCTTAGTAACTAGCAGGCGTTCGTTAACAGGGTCAAATCCTAAAGTAAACCCGCCTTGTGCAGATGATGTAATATTAGGTACCTCACCGGCAGACAGTGTCATGTTAGACGTGTCAAGCGGAACAAAGAAATCCTTAAAGTAATTACGCATACCCTTGGCGCTCAACTCATCAAGCCCCTGTGTAAGGTTGTATACCCTACCAGCAGCTCGGTCAACCCAAGAATAACCAGAGCGAGATAGCAGCGTGTCTCCCCAATGGGTAACGCCAGCGTATCCAGCAACGTCTATAAACAACTCCTGCGGCGGAGCTTGAAACAAGTCTCCTGTACCCACAAACACGCTAGCACCAGAAGTATCAAAGTTAAATTTAGAACGAGTCTTAAAGATAGAATCCCCGTGGTGTATAATGAGCTCACCTTGGTAGTCCTCAATATTCCTGATGCTCTGCTTGCCAAGGGCATTATCGTAATAATCAGCAGGAGCAAATTGAGTCCAAGAAATTTTAGTGCTCTCGTAGTTTTGCTTAGCACTCCGTATAATACGGTTTGGAAAATCGTTAGTCTCTAAACTATTTTCACGCGCAGGAAAAGCAGACTTCTTCTCGTCTAGCTTGCTCCAATGCGAACCAATGTTGTAATGGTTAAGTGTTTGGCCTGCAAAGTCAGTTTGTTGGGTAGCAATCCCCCAGTCATTGGCAAGGTCCTGCAACGTAAGAGTACCTTCAAGGTCGTTCTTAGTTGGTAGGATGTGTGTCCAAGTAAAATAACTAAGACGCCCTAAAGTGTCTAAGGAAGGAATAGAGTTAGCTAAAGCTGCTTCTTCTGCAGTGCTATGCTGAGCACCGCCTCCCCACATAAACTCTACAACAACAGGGGCAATCCATGTGTCACCTCCACGAACAACTGCGTTAGACTTGTAAGTACCTGCGGTTTCTACACGAACAAGGTCGTTAGTAGCTGCTAAGTTTTGGCTAGCAAAGTCTACAAAGTAGTCAGAGGCGTTTTTGTATAGCATAGAATAACTACCCATACTCCCGCCAAACCCAAGGTAAGAACCGCTAATATGACCCGTTGCTGTACCTGAGTCGCCGCCGTCTAGCGCATTGTAGTATGTACCAGTTCCGGGGACTTCTCCGTACTCGTACACCATACCGTAATTAGTACTAGCTTTGCTTGGCCTATTGATATAATCAAAATAATGAGTGCCTACGTCAACAGTGTGGTAGCTGCCTAGCGGCGCAATAAAGTTGTAGTTAAGTATGGTAGAGCCCAAAGAGGCGGTAAGAATAGACTCAGGTATAGAGTTTATTTTGTTATCAAATACAGACTGTACGTGCCAACCGGGGTGCTGCTGGTTACCTATAATAAAAGCTAAGTCAGTGTCTGCCACACCCGCTACTTTTCCGGGATAACCAGCAAGCCAGTCACTTGTATAGTCAACGGCTTGAGACACTTCAATGCCCAAAACAGGTTCACGCCATTCGTTATCGTAATCCCCAAATACTACGTTCTCAGGAAGATACGCATAGTCAGCTAGCGTGCTGCTCTGCATAGTCCACCCTCCCTGCTCAACGTAAGCCATTTGTTTGTATACCTCCTCAATAGCCCAACCAGAGATAGCAGGTTTGGTCTGTAGCAAGTATGGGTCGTATACTCGAAGCAGCTTACTAAAATCCGAATCGCTGTTATAGCTCCACCTCCAAGTAGGGACATACGCTTTTACACGTCGGTCAGCTGATGTTTCTGCCTTGGCGTAAAACACCTTGTAGCCTTGAATTTTATCAGCAACCGAGGCAGGAATAACTACGTTGTCTACAAACAAACCAAGAGTTTGGTTGCACCACTCATCTCTATAGTCAGAAACATTAAGGTTAGAGTTACCACCTAATGGAGTACGGGTAGCCTGCCACATTTGTTTTGCAGTGGGCATAACGTGGTGACGAACCCCCGTGTTACTTAAACCGGAAGCTACCCAAATAGCGTTGTCTGTGTACTCATCAGAGGCGTTAGTAACGTAACCAGTTTTACCACTGAGGTGCAGGTTCCAAGTGCCCGGAGAGTTGTTAATATCTACATTAGTAGCAGAGAAGCTAGCTACGCCATCTCGAGCTGTACTAGCAAAACTTCCACTATCACCACCACCGGGGATATGAAATGCTTGAGTCCATGTACCGTCTTTTCTTAAAAAAGAAATATACAAAGCATAAACCTCGTTAGGCATAAACCCACCAAGAAGACCACCCCAGTCATCTGGCTCTTCGTTGCGGTTAGTCTCTTGACCATTATCTAAAGCATTACGCACTGGCACAGACGCAGACCAATCGAGATTAGTATAGTCAATAATCCGTAAATCATAGCTGTTGCGAAACACGGTTGCAAAAGGGTCTGGAGTTTCAAGCTGTGACAAATCCCAGCGGTCAGCATAAAGCCCCTCGTGGTCTACTGTCCAGTGTACATCCAAAGCATTTGCAATAGCTTGCCCTTCTTCAAAAGTAATAGAGTCTGTAGTAAGGTTACCCAAGAACATGCGGTCGTCGCTAACAGCTACAGTTTCTGCAGAGACGTAAGATGTTTTAGGTATTAGAAGAGCATCTGGAATAGCATTTGTTATGGACGCCTCTTGTCCAATGTATGTCCAGTCCATGTCTTCGCCCGTAATAAAAAAGCGGTCAGCATAGGTAACAGTTTCAACACCATTAAATTCACGCAAAGCATATACGCGTGCAAATCGGTAAGCAGTGTCAAGACCGTAAAACTTCATACGAGCTGCAGCACGAAACGTTTTAAGTTCGTCTGTAGCTTCAGTACCAATTTGCCATGAACCAATAGCAGGTCCATACTGTGTAAGATTGTCCGTTCCATCCTGCACTTCATAGGCAAGCATAAACGTGTAGTTACCAGCAAGTATATCTCCAGTAGGGGTATCGTTCACAAAAACTCCATCTACACGAACAGGTCGAGCCATGGGAAACTTTGCATCTGGAAATACATCAAAGACCTCTGCACTGGCAGTAGCCGCCCCATTACAGATTACATACCTAGGACGGGTAACGCCATCTGTATATGCCAACACTAGTTGACCTGCGCTATTAACGTAGCCTACACCTTGAAAGGGTGTGCTTGAGTTAAACCCAAGAGCTGCGTTGCTATAAGCAAGAACAGTATACGTGCCGTCTGGCTCTAGCTGTATAATTTGCTCTAAGTGTGTAGGGGTGTGGTATTGGCTAGGAATGTCTCGCGCCTTGATACCAAAGGCTACACGGTCTCCGGGAATCTTAAACTGGCCGCACACCTCCATATTTTCAAACAAGAGGTTACCATCAGAAAGATTAGGCAGCGCAATTTCAGGGGCATTCTCTGTAGCAAGAGCCCCTGCAAGGTCGTCAAGAATCATGTTACGAGCGCGACGGTAAGTACCGCCGGGCTGGTCTACATGCGCAACGTCCTGATTAAGTCCGTTAAGAAGTTTCATTATCGTCCGAGTCTACCTTGGGTTTCTTGACCTTGGAAGAAGTCTGCGTGAGCATTCATGTTAGGCGCAAGGCGAACAAACATATTCTTCATAGTCTCCATCTTATCAATGCTTGGGTAAGCAAGGTCATTGCCCGCAGCTACACAGTAGTGCCCCCATTTTTGGTCAGCAGTCTGCCAGTTAAATATAGGGTGAACATAGCCCCCCATCATCATTTGGCGAATAATGTACCACTCCAAAGCTTGCTTAACATAGATGTTATCAGGAACCATAGGGAACCCATCCCCGTCGGTTGGATACGCCGTGTAGTGTAACTTAACAGTGCCCGTCTCAAATGACGTAACAATGTATCCTGCGTTTACAAGGTAGTAGTCTGTACCGTGATTGGCACTAGCCGTAGTTTGTAATGTAAAGGCGGGGCTTGACTTATCATCTGTAGGGTTTGTTTCAAACACAGCAGATGTATAGGTAGTGCCGCTGGTATTAGGAGTAGCAGATGTAGAGCGGTTACCCCTGTCATATGCAGCAGTATCGGTTCCATACACAAGTGCTTGACCCTTATACTCTACTTGCATAAGTTGGTACAGGTCACAAGGAAACTCTCCACGAAAGTCAGCAATAGTAACGGCAGTGGTCTTGTGGTCGAATGCTCCGTGGTATCCAATAAAATCAAGAGCCTCACCAATCCACTCCACTGCGTCGTATGTCCAGCCAGCATCTTTGGGCTTGAGGTCCCGGAACACCTTGCCGATAACCTCCTTAGTAGAAATAAACTTGTAGTTCATTATTCCGTGTAGTTAAGGCCAGCGAAGGGGTCCTTGCGCAGGCGTTCAGTTAATTTCTTTTTTAAACCCTTCATCCCACCCGTTGGGTCAAAGCGGTATGCAGACTTGTTTTTTACAAGGGCTTTGCGCTTATCCCACGCCCAGCGATAGTAGGTGTCATCTGTCCAGTAGACAAACCCTTCCTTCTTACCCTGCTCTTCCCACATCTTCAGAGTCTCGTTCCAATCAATGGTTCGAGCATTTAGGCTACGCTTAATCTTTTTGATACGTAGCGTCCCTAAACGTTGCCCCATGTTAAAGACTACTCCGTTGAGTAGCTCCCTTACAAGCATCTTAGAAAAGCTTTCTAAAACAGCTCGATAGTAAGTATAGGTTACATCTGTATCGGGGTTGTGTTTTTTATACTCCCGATACATATCCTTAGCCCCTAGTCGTTCTTCACTTGATTTCAATTTGCTCATTGTCAACTGGCCGCTGTATCTGCAGCTCATTTTTCATAATAGCCTCAGTAACCCGCTGTACCATGTCCATAGTAATTGGATACTCGGCATCGGGGTCAAGGCATATAACACCCCCACCGCCTGCAAGCCCTCCAGTAACTGGGGACTCTGCAATCATCTTAACGTCAATGCACATGGCATTAGAGTTGACAAGATAAATGCGAGAGTTCTTGTAGAAATACTTAGGTTGATTTCCAGTAAATTTCCCAAAGAGGCTGTAAGGAACTTGCTCTGCCGTTACATACTGAAAGCTTTCTTGGCCGTCAACTGCGCCCACGTAAAGAAACCCGCTAGCATTTTTAATATTTACGGGAGGAGGTACCAGTTCTTTAGACCTAAGTATTTGACAGGGCAAAGCAACTCCGCAAGCTTCAACTGCACTAACCCATTCCATCTCGTATGTAAGAGTCTGGTTAAGTTTATCCGGCATGTTGAAGTTACGCTCGCTATCCCTGCGAATAAACAAAGCGCGGTAGTACTCTACCATAAACTTAAGGCGCTCAAGAAGCGTTGTATTTGTAGGGTCCCCTGCTTGTTCTGCAAGGTTGTATACAATTTGATTAAGGCTAGCCATTACTTTTTAATCTTTTCTACAGTGCGTCCAGCAAAGTATGCACCGAATACGGTCATCATAAGAAACTGTAACAAGTCAATGTAATTTTCTGGCGGCATGAACTGGGGGTCTAGCCCATCCCATACTGCTATTACCATAAAGAAAACTGTAAGAGAGATAAGAGTCACAGGTCGGATAAACTTAGCAAGCTTAACATCTGCCTGAGCATCAGCCTCCCAACGTCGCGTAACTTGCTCTTGGGCTGCCATTTCTTCTTCAGCGGCAAGCCTAGCAAACTCCATCTTGTCGGAAGGACTCATGCCCGCGTCACCAGACACGACTCTAGCAATAGTCTTAATAAGACCACCGCCGGGTGCAAGGTCAGCTACATCACTAAGAATATGAGGCGCAGTACTTGCGAGGAACTGGCCCATCTTTGTGTCCTTAAATTTCTTACGGTCACTCACGGCTTAAAGGTAAAATTCAAAATAGTAAACGCCCATCTGCGGTCACCGGTGTCTTTATAAAAATCAAGCACAGTTAAACGTCCAATACGGATTTTAACTTGATATTTGTCTGACTGCTTGTTTGGATTTCCCCAAGTATTGATAATGCGCATCTTGCTAATATAGTTCTTTAGTAGCCTTTAAACAAAGAATTAACGCAATAAGAGGTTGAAGGAAAGGTCCCCAATAGCAACGGCGCCAGCAATTGCCCATCCTACCCACTTGGTGTTCGACTTAGATTCAGCTTCCATACGTGTAATAATATTACTCAGCTTATGTATTTTGTTTCCGCTATAGTCTAGTCGGCTATCAATCTTTGCAAAATCTCGGTCAAGTTTTTCTTCTAACTTTTCTAGCTCTCGCATAGTACGGTTAGTTTGGTCACTCATTATAGCAAGTTGGGCCTCATACATTGAATTATCTGGTGCCATTTTATTTTGGTTTTATACCATATTCACCTTCTGAAAGCGTATATGTTTTAGTAGAGTTAGTTTGTGCACACAAATACGTCATACTAAAAGTCTCCCCAAAAGGAATTTCTAAAGTCTCGTAAGTGGCCTCATATGTGCCGTCTGTTTGAAGGCACTCTTCAAAGCTTTGTTCTATAAAACCAAAATCCAAATTAGAGCACGAAACGTCTTTCCATGTAACGTCAAGGTCTGCCTCAGAACTTATTGGTTCTTTCCTAGTTGCCATTATGTTGCCGCCGTTGCGATTGTTAGTACCTCTCCCAGTCCTTGATTTTGCTCTTTGTATGCCGTATGAATCCAGTTAATACCTACTGTAATATCATTGCCTTCAAGCATGCTGTTTATTGTTACCCATGTATTGTCTGGAACAGGCTGTTTAATAGCAGTGTTACCTGCAAAAGACCCTACAGTCAGTGCCTGTGCGTAGTTAACGTACCAGACCCCGTTTTTCTTAGCAAAGATTATTTGCTTTCCTGTTGAAGCGCTCGTTTCGTGAGCTACAAGTTCTTCGTAGTCAGTATCAGTACCACATTGACCATAAGTCCTGTTTGGCGTCGCAGGCCCTATGTTCATATAGTATTGGCTACGCCTTGACCCATAAAGTGACCCGTCTGTTTTTCTGCAATAACCAGCCAGCTTAACCTTAGCATACGGTACGTCCCAATCGGTGTCAGTGCCTACCTGTACGGGGTACGAGTAGTCTGTTGTTGTTCCCTGACCTACGTGGCCTTCATTAGCATCACCCCAAGCAAAGAATTTTCCGCT